>ENA-OWOD01000143-OWOD01000143.1-gut-metagenome-genome-assembly--contig:-NODE-143-length-60132-cov-7.178819_pt1 | contig 60132 bp, 51 predicted proteins | sample MGYA00248256_ERZ651792 | MGnify/ENA primary metagenome ERZ651792 (study PRJEB26908, sample SAMEA4031714) | gut metagenome | biome: gut; feature: normal infant; material: stool | place: China | collected 2015...
CAATTCTAAAAAATCAAAGAATTTTAAAGCGTGGTGGAATTTACCCCTGCACTGGAATTTACTTTTTCAAGTCAGCTATTATTTATCCAGCGCCAGTCTATAAACACGATTCACCTGTCGGTTATATAATGCCTGAAAATCTTCCATTGGAGTGTCATTTGGTTTTTTCATGCCTGCCCTCCTGTTTCCAACTATTATATACACGATTCATCATGGGGAAATATCTTTCAGAATAAAATTTTTGAATAATTTCAGATAATAAAAAAGACAGCTTCGAACGCTGCCTTTTAGGAGAAGGTATTTTTACTATGGGGTATAGCAAAAACTATATAATGTATTGGGGGGTTTTTACGGTTATTATAATAGCATGAACCCCTGCGAAAGTGTGCACAAACCTCACAAAAAGTATGACTCGTTTTTGGTTATTTTGTATAAGTGAAAACAAAATAAAAAAGACAGCCTCGAACGCTGTCTTTTTAGGAGAAGGTATTTTTACTATGGGGTATAGCAAAAACTATATAATGTATTGGGGGGTTTTTACAGTTATTATAATACCATGGACGGCCGGATAAGTGTGCACAAAGTCGAAAAAAGTTCCTGCGTTTTTCTGGTCAGTTCTACGGTACTATATTCCTAGTTTTGAGAAAAAATACGAAAAATTGCACAAACGCGCAACCGTTTATTCTCATTTTTTGCACATCTACTTCTTTATAATTAGTTTTACATGTATAAAAGAAAAGTCCCATAAACGCATCGTTTACAGGACTTTTCCTTTTTATTTGGAAATATACAATTAGCAAACACCCTGAGCAAGCATAGCATCTACTACCTTCTCAAATCCGGCAATATTAGCACCTGCTACATAATCTGTCTTTCCACCAACGGTTGCATTGTATCTCTTAGCAGCATCGCTGATGTTAGCATAAATAGTCTCCATGATTCCCTTAAGCTTTCCGTCAACTTCTTCGAATGTCCAGGAAAGTCTCTCAGAGTTCTGGCTCATCTCAAGTGCAGATGTAGCAACACCACCGGCATTGGCAGCCTTACCACCTACGAAGAGAACACCATTCTCCTGAAGATACTTTGTAGCCTCAAGAGTTGTAGGCATGTTAGCACCCTCTGTTACAGATGTAACACCGTTAGCAACGAGCATCTTGGCATCCTCAATGTCTAACTCATTCTGAGTCGCACATGGAAGAGCAAGATCTACCTTGTACTGCCATACACCGTGCTCACCGTTCTGCTTTGCATGATACTCAGCAGTTGACTTAGCAGCTGCATACTCAGTAAGACGGGCACGCTTAACTTCCTTAACTTCCTTAAGAAGAGCAACATCAATTCCGTTTGGATCATAAATCCATCCGGTAGAATCAGAACATGTTACAACCTTAACACCTAACTCCTGTGCCTTCTCGATTGCGTAGATAGCAACGTTACCAGATCCGGAAACTGCTGCTGTCTTTCCCTCAAGGCTCATACCATGATCTTTCCATAATGCGTTAGTAAGATATAACAGACCATATCCGGTAGCCTGTGTACGTGCAAGAGATCCACCATAGGTAAGACCCTTACCAGTCAGCACACCTTCGTATGATCCACGAATTCTCTTATACTGTCCAAATAAGAAGCCAATCTCTCTTGCACCTGTTCCGATATCTCCGGCCGGTACGTCAACGTCTGCTCCGATATATTTGCAAAGTTCTGTCATGAAGCTCTGGCAGAATGCCATGATCTCTCTGTCAGATTTACCCTTAGGATCGAAATCAGAACCACCTTTACCACCACCGATTGGAAGTGTTGTAAGAGAATTCTTAAATACCTGCTCGAAACCTAAGAACTTGATAATACCCAGGTTTACAGAAGGATGAAGTCTTAAACCTCCCTTGTATGGTCCAATGGCATTATTGAACTGTACACGGAAACCTCTGTTTACCTGAACCTGTCCGTTGTCATCTACCCAAGGAACACGGAACATGATCTGACGATCCGGCTCTGTGATTCTCTCAAGAATCGCATTCTTTCTGTATAATTCCTCATTTGCATCGATCACAGGTCTTAAAGAATCAAGAACCTCTGTTACTGCCTGTAAAAACTCAGGCTGATCTGCGTTTTTCTTCTTTACTACTTCGAGTACTTCATCAACATAACCCATTTCTCTATCTCCTTAATATTAATTTTTAACGTCCGGAACCAGTAAAATCCCGAATCGTCATGTCCTGATCATAATCTGTTGTCTGTTTCTACATCAACCTTTTTTATTGTAACGAAAAATGCAGGATTTTGCAATAGAAAATTCTTTATTATTGTAATTTTCTACCACTACGGCGTAATAAAGTAGCTTTTTGAGTACAAAATGAAACAGGGCGATTCAAAACTTGCATTCTGAGCCGCCCGGTTATAACACTAAATAAGTATATATTTTATTTATCCCTGCTTATTTTCGACCAGTCAACGAATTCGGATTCCTCGTCCGTATCATAGTAGGTCAGTTTAAAGTAATCCACCAGTTTTGCCAGGGCAAAGACAAGTATCTCTTTTTCAGAATCGTTCATCTCATCCGCAACATTTTTAATCATCTGGCGGTGAAACTGTTCGTGATGATAATAGGCAGCTTTCCCTTTATCTGTCAGGCGCAGCTTTATTACTCTTTTATCCCGCGTACTCCGTTCCCGGACAACATATCCTTTCTCACACAAGGCATCCATTGCTTTCGTGAGTGTGCCTGTTGTAACGGACATCAGTTTTGCAACGGTTTTCATATTTCGCGGCTCATCAATTCCCACTGCCTCAATAATATGCATATCATTATAACTAATGTCTTTAAACTCTTCTGTGATCAGGCTTTTCGCCTCAATCTCCAGAATATCCTTGAATAATTTTACAAGAAGATCATTTAAGGTCTCTTCCAGCGTCATGTTAAACTCCTTCATGATCTGGTGTGACCTACCACTCGACTGCACATGCCCCCCAGGTAAGTCCGGCACCAAATCCAGCTAATACGATTTTATCGCCCCCGCTTATCATACCATGTTTGTGGACATTATCAAGTAAAATAGGTATGCTTGCAGCCGAAACATTTCCACACTTCTGTAAATTACATGGAAATTTTTCCATTGGCTGATGCAGACGCTTTGCCACTGACTCAATAATCCGGATATTTGCCTGGTGAAGCAGAAAATATTTTACATCTTCAATTGGAAGTTCTGCCTGTTCAAGTGCTTCACTGACCGCCTTTGGAACCGTGCGCACGGCAAACTTATAAACCTCTCTCCCATCCATCTGGGTGAACGCATAATGCTGTGCACCAAGCTGGCGGTAAAGATTATTCACCGGACGGTTCTCACAATGCAGTGCCATGCCACCGGCTCCGTCTGATCCCTGCACCATGGAAAGCAACTGGCTTCCTTCTGCACTAACTACAGCAGCTCCGGCTCCATCCCCGAAAAGCACACAGGTACTGCGGTCTGCCCAGTTCATCATTTTTGACAGGGTTTCTGCCCCGATAACCAGTGCATGTTTGTAACGTCCGGTACGGAAATAGGCATCCGCCGTAGCCAGTGCAAATAAAAATCCGGAACATCCCGCACTCAGATCAAATGCCGTTGCACTTTTTGCTCCAATTGCAGCCTGTACTTCACATGCCAGCGATGGAAATATGTAATCCGGGGAAATGGTTCCCGCGATAATCAGATCAATTTCACATCCGGATATTTTTGCATCTGCAAGTGCTTTCTCTGCCGCCTCTACCGCCATGGAAGTTGTTGTCTCTTCCACTGCAATATGGCGCATGCCAATCCCGGTACGGGAACGAATCCACTCATCTGAAGTGTCCATAACCTGGGCCAGGTCATCATTGCTTACAACTTTTTTCGGAAGCGCACTTCCGGTTCCTAAAAATTTCATTTTATGATTCTCCTCTATGGAACAATTAGAACTTTCTGAAGCGATCATACCGCTCCTGTGCAAGCTGCTTACCACTCTTGTCATTCTGTGCACGTAAAAATTCTTTCATATTTCCTTTCATCCATGCCGCAATCGAAGTCAGCGCATCGTCATCCGCTCCGCCATACTCCGGAATCACCTTATCCACAACAGACAGTTCTTTCAGATCCTGCGCCGTGATCTTCATGACAGTTGCCGCTTCTTTTGCACGTTTTCCATCCTTCCAGAGAATGGAAGCAAATCCTTCCGGAGAAAGAATCGAATAGGTGGCATTTTCCATCATCCATACTTCATTACCAACCGCAAGGGCAAGAGCTCCGCCACTGCCGCCTTCGCCAATCATCAGGCAAAGGATTGGCACCTGAATACCGGACATTTCATAAAGGTTTCTTGCAATTGCCTCACCCTGTCCGTTCTCCTCGGCTTCTTTTCCCGGATATGCACCGGATGTATTTACAAATGTAATGATCGGGCGATTGAATTTTTCTGCCTGCTTCATCAGACGGATTGCCTTACGGTATCCTTCCGGCGAAGGCATACCAAAGTTGCGTTCCTTGCAGTCCTTTAAATCTTTTCCCTTATGCACCCCGATCACGGTTACCGGCTGTCCATCCAGATAGGCAATACCACCGACAATTGCCGGATCATCACGGAAATAACGGTCTCCGTGCAATTCCATGAATTCATCAAAAATCTGCCCCATATAATCGACAGATGCCAGACGCTTCATCTGACGTGCTGCCATGACTTTATCCCATGGCTCCAATGGCTTGGAGAACGTATTTCTCTCACGCATCAGTTCCGTCGGCTCATAACGGTCATCATCGTGTGCCGGATCAAAGTTCGCATATCCTTCGGTCGGACGATGCAGACGAAGAATTTTACCAAGTGTATCTTTTAATTCTTCACGCTCTACAATCGCATCTACAAATCCGTGCTTTAACTGGAACTCTGCCCGTTGGAAACCGTCCGGAAGTTTTTCCCCGATGGTCTGCTCAATCACACGCGGACCGGCAAAACCAATCAGCGCTCCCGGCTCTGCAAGGATAATATCTCCAAGCATTGCAAAACTTGCGGTCACACCACCGGTTGTCGGATCTGTCAGAACCGGAATATAAAGAAGCCCTGCGTCCGAATGACGTTTTACGGCTGCAGAAGTTTTTGCCATCTGCATCAAGGAAATAATGCCCTCCTGCATGCGCGCACCACCGGAACAGCAGAATAAGATCACCGGAAGTTTCTGTTCCGTTGCCTTTTCCATTGCACGTGTAATTCGCTCACCGACTACGTGTCCCATACTTCCCATCATGAAACGGGCATCAATCACACCGAGAACTGTCTTCTCTCCGTTGATTGTACAACTTCCCATGGTTACGCCTTCGTTTAATCCGGTTTTTTCCTGTGTTGCAGCAACTTTTTCTTCGTATTCCGGGAAATTCAGCGGATTTTCGGTCTTAAGATCATTATCCCAGGTTTCAAAAGTTCCTGCATCCGCCACCATACGAATACGGTTTTTTGTGCGGACACGGAAATAATATCCGCACTCGTAGCAGACATATTTATTTTTGATGACACGCTGTTTATCCAGTTCTTTTTTGCAGATTTTACAGGTAACGGTCTCTACAACAGGTGCTGTTTCCTTTACCTCTTCCTGCTTTGGCTCTTCTGCCTGTGTTTTTTCTGGTTCTTCGTTGTGATTTACTTTGATATATTTTTTATTAAAAAACATTGCCTTTCCCCTATCCGATTGCAAATGTCAATTCTGCGGAACATGCCAGTTTTCCATTTACTTTTGCTGTTGCCTGCCCCACACCGATCGGTCCCTTCACCTTGATAATTTCGGTTTCAAGCACCAGAGTATCCCCCGGAACAACTTTCTGCTTGAATTTTGCTTTATTGATTCCTGCAAAATATGCCGTCTTTCCTTTCCATTCCGGCTGCGAAAGAATCGCAACCGCACCGGTCTGTGCCAGTGCTTCCACGATCAGCACACCCGGCATAACCGGATTTCCCGGAAAATGACCGGCAAAAAACGGTTCATTGAAGGTTACATTTTTCTTTGCCAGGGCGCGCACACCCGGCTCTACTTCTTCCACTGTGTCAATCAGCAAAAACGGATGCCGGTGTGGCAGAATTTCCATAATTTCCTGTGTTGTCATACTCATAGCTTCTACTCCTCGTATTTGCGAACCAGAAGACTTGCGTTATGTCCGCCAAATCCAAGAGAGTTTGACAGTGCATAGGTAAATGACTCGTGGGATTCTTCTTTACAGTAGTTCAGATCCATCTCGTCATCCGGTGTCTCATAACCAACTGTACGGTGGATGTATCCTTCTTCCAGCTCTTTGACACAGGTGATAAATTCAACCGCACCTGCGGCGCCAAGAAGATGACCGATCATGGACTTTGTAGAATTGATCTTAATGTCCTTTGCATGATCCCCAAACAGTAACTTAATGGCACGGGTCTCAAAAAGATCGTTGTGATGCGTTGCAGTACCATGCGCATTGATGTATGTGATCTCGTTTTTGTCTACCCCTGCATCCTCGATGGCATTCTGCATTGCGCGGGCTGCGCCTGCACCGTCTTCGAGTGGGGAAGTAATATGGTAAGCATCTGCGGAACATCCATATCCCACAACTTCTGCATAGATTTTTGCGCCTCTTGCTTTTGCATGCTCAAGTTCTTCAAGGACAACAATGCCGGCTCCTTCCCCCAGTACAAAACCGCTGCGGTTCTTATCGAAAGGAAGGGAACATTTTTCCGGATCATCGGATGGAGAAAGTGCCGTCAGTGCACCGAATCCGGCAATCGCACATGGACATACGGCTGCCTCGGTTCCTCCGGCTACCATGACATCTGCCTCTCCGTACTGAATGCTGCGGAACGCATCACCGATATTATTCGTACCAGTCGCACAGGCAGTTACATCATTGGTACATTTTCCCTGCAATCCCAGCTGGATGGAGACATTTCCTGCTGCCATGTTTGAAATCATCAATGGAACGAAAATCGGATTGACTCTGCCTGGTCCTTTTTCCACAATCTTTGTGTACTCACGCTCGATTGCCTGAAGACTTCCAACACCGCATCCAACGGCTGTACCGCAACGGTAAGCGTCCTCTTTTTCCATATCAAGCCCTGCATCCGCAACGGCTTCTTTGGCTGCTGCTACTGCGTACTGTGCAAACAGTTCCATACGCTTTGCTGCCTTAAAATCCATATGCTCTTTTCCGACAAAACCTTTGACTTCTGCCGCAAGATGTGCTTTATATTCACTTGCATCAAATTTTGTGATAGGACCAAATCCAATCTGTCCGGCATGGATTCCTTTCCAGAATTCTTCCACATTCAGGCCGATCGGCGTGATTGCTCCCATTCCCGTCACAACGACTCTTCTCATTTTCCTTTTCCTTTCTTTCTATCAGGTTCCTTAAATGGCCATACCACCGTCTACGGAAAGTATCTGTCCGGTAATATAATCCGACTCCGGTGATGCAAGAAATGCGACTGCATTCGCAATATCCTGTACCTGTCCGGCTCTGCCAAGCGGGATCTGCTTTTTTAATTCTTCCTGGGTCTTTTCCGGCAATACTGCGGTCATCTCTGTCTCTACAAATCCGGGAGCTACCGCGTTGACGCAGATTCCCCTGGATGCAAGCTCCCTTGCAACAGATTTTGTCAGACCGATCACGCCCGCCTTGCTGGCTGCATAGTTTGACTGTCCCGCATTTCCAAGGATTCCGGATACCGAAGAAATATTGATAATTTTTCCGGCACGCTGTTTTAACAGATAGCGTGACAGATGACGAATGGTATTGAAAGTTCCCTTCAGGTTGGTATTGATCACAGCATCAAAATCGCTTTCCTTCATGCGCATCAGCAGATCATCCCTTGTAATTCCGGCATTGTTCACCAGAATATCCATATGCTTATATTCTTTGATAAGGGATTCAATCATCTCCTGACAGGCTGTAAAATCAGAGACATTGCAGCGAACACTCACGGCATCTCCTCCGGCCGCTTTGATCGCTGCAACCGTTTCATTTGCAGCATCTTCGGAACCATTGTAGTTCACCACAACAAATGCTCCGCGTTTTGCCAGCTCCAGCGCAATGGCTCTTCCGATTCCCCTGGAAGCACCTGTAACAAGTGCATTTTTACCGGTTAACATATTTATTGAAATCCTCCATTTTGTCGATGTTGCATGTGGTAACCTCGCGATTGATCTTTCTCATGAATCCGGAAAGGCTGCGTCCCGGTCCGATCTCCACAAATTCCTCTGCTCCGTCTGCAATCAGGCGCTCAATTGTCTGCTGCCAGCGCACGGAAGAAGAAACCTGACGTACCAGATAATCCTTGACGTCTGCCGGATCTTTGACATAATCTGCAGTCACATTGGTCAGATACGGAATGGTGATCGGCTGAATCGTTACATCTTCCAGCGCCTCTTTAAGTTTCTTTCCTGCTTCTGCTAAAAGTGCAGAATGGAACGGGCCACTGACTTTAAGCGGAACCACGCGCTTTGCTCCGGCTTCCTTGCAGGCATCTCCTGCCTCACCTACAGCATCTGCTGCTCCGGTGATAACGATCTGTCCCGGACAGTTGTAATTTGCAATGGAAACAACTTTGTTTGTTTTTGCAGCGGTTTCCTCACAGATTGCTGCGATCTTTTCCGCATCCAGTCCAAGAATTGCAGACATACCGCCGCCTACCGGATATGCCTGTTCCATATAAATACCGCGCTTGCGGACAACCGCAAATGCATCCCGCATTGTCATCGCTCCGGATGCAATCAGCGCACCATATTCACCAAGGCTTAAGCCCGCCGTAACGTCGCAGCCAATTCCCGCTGCTTTTAATGCTGTATAAATAGCCGCCTCGGTTGTGAGCATACAGATCTGTGTGTACTCTGTAATGTTCAGCTTATCATTTTCTTCAAAGCAAAGAGCTGCCACATCCAGACCTGTCACTTCATTTGCCAGATCATAGACCGCTTTTGCTTCCGGCATGGCGTCGTAAAACTCTTTTCCCATACCAATATACTGAGATCCCTGTCCAGGGAACATAAATACTCTCTTCAATGTCTTCTCCTATTTCTGTCCCAATAACTTTTCGGCACCACTCATAACATCCCGGATAATTTCCGCACAGGTCTCTTCTTTTTTTACCAGACCCGCAGACTGGCCTGCCATAACGCTGCCGTACATGACATCACCCTCGACAACTGCTTTGCGCAGTGCTCCGAGTGTCATCTGCTCAAGTTCTTCGAACGGTGCACCTTCTTTTTCTTTCTTTAAGTACTCGCGGGTCATTTTGTTACGAATAACGCGAATCGGATGGCCTGTGGACATGCCGGTCACTTCACTGTCAATATCTTTTGCTTTGACCACGCGCTGCTTGTAATTTTCATGAACCGTGGATTCTTTTGCAACAACAAAACGGGTTCCCATCTGTACTGCCTCTGCGCCAAGCATCATAGCTGCCGCAAATCCACGTCCATCTGCAATTCCACCGGCTGCAATGACCGGAATGGATACCGCATCTACTACCTGTGGTACGAGTGTCATCGTCGTCTGGGCACCGATGTGTCCACCGGACTCCATTCCCTCAGCGACCAGTGCATCCGCACCGCCACGCTCCATCAGCTTTGCCAATGCCACGCTTGCCACAACCGGGATCACTTTGATTTTGGCTTCTTTCCACATGCTCATATATTTGGCCGGATTGCCGGCGCCGGTTGTTACTACCTTAACGCCTTCCTCCACAATTACTTTTGCAATCTCATCCACTTCCGGATTCATCAGCATGAGATTTACTCCAAACGGCTTGTCGGTTTCTTTTTTTGCTGCCTGAATCTGCTCACGCACCCAGGAAGCCGGTGCTCCACCTGCTCCGATGATGCCAAGTCCGCCGGCATTGGATACCGCACTGGCCAGTTCATGTGTTGCGACCCATGCCATACCGCCCTGAATAACCGGATATTCGATTCCCAGAAGCTCTGTCACTCTTGTTTTCATAGCTTATGCCTCAACACCCTTATTTTTCATATAATCAATGACATCCTGAACGGTAAGGATCTTCTCTAAATCCTCAGAAGGAATCTCTACACCGTACTCTTCTTCCAAAGCCATAACCAGCTCAAACAGATCTAAGGAATCTGCCTCAAGATCCTCTTTGAAGCGGGACTCTGCGGTGATAGAATCTGCGTCTACGTTTAACTGGTCTGCAATGATTTCTTTTAACTTTTCTAACATAATGGGTTCTCCTTTTACTGTCTTCAATTTTGTTTGATTGTGAAATAGTTTGATTATCAAACAGTTTCTTAGTCAAAGTATATGCAAAGATAGTTTGATTGTCAAGATATTTTTTCAACAGGGTAATGATAAAAGAGTACAAAAAAGCACAGCAAACACTTTCTTCCTACACGAAAATGTCTGCTGTGCATATGGTTCTGTTTTTTGAACTTATCCGATAATGAGTTGCATTGCCCCGTATATTCCGGCATCATTGCCAAGCTGTGCCAGTTCAAAGCGGGTATCACGACATGCATGGAAGCAGCTTTCCTTAAAGTGCTTCTGGATCGTATCGATTAAAATCTGTCCGGCTTTGGACACACCACCACCGATCACGATAACTTCCGGATTGGTCACGCATGCAATATTCGAAAGGGTTGACCCTAAAATTTCTCCTACTTCATCTACCAGTCCAAGAGCTATTTCATCGCCTTCTTTTGCCACATCAAAAATGTCTTTTGCAGTAATATCTTTATAATCACGAAGCTTTGTCGCATCCTGTGTTTTGGCAAGTTTACGTTTTGCCATGCGTACAATACCGGTTGCCGAAGTATACTGTTCCAGACATCCATACTGCCCACAGTTACAAGGCTCGATCTCATCATGGTTTACGGTAATATGTCCGATTTCTCCGCCTGCACCGTTATATCCGGCAACCACATGACCGTCTACAATGATTCCACCGCCGACACCGGTACCAAGCGTTACCATGATGACATCTTTGCTTCCTTTTCCGCCGCCCTGCCACATTTCGCCAAGACCTGCAACGTTCGCATCATTTCCAACTTTTACTTTCAGACCTGTCTGTGCACCGAGTTCCTCCGCAACATTGATCACTCCCCAGCCGAGATTGACACATCCGTTAACAACGCCATCACTCCGCACAGGACCCGGAACACCGATTCCCACACCCTCTACATCACTCTTACTGATGCCTTCCTGCGCCAGTTTGTTATCAATCGCCTGTGCAATATCCGGCAGTACTGCCTTTCCGTTATCGCTGGTATCGGTCTTGATTTCCCATTTGTCAAGAAGCTCTCCGCTTGTCTCAAAAAATCCCATTTTTACGGTGGTTCCTCCCACGTCTACGCCAAATCCATATTTCTTCAATTCCTGATTCCTCCTTGATCTATGTGATATGTATTTTTCTTCTACCCCATGTATCTGTATTCTACCATATTCCGGGATTTCTGCCTAGTATCGTTAAAAAAAATCAACCGATGTATCCATAAATACACCGGTTGCACTGTTTTATATATGTTTATTGTACGTTTCCACCACCGGCATCTCCACTCTCTCCGGTATCACCGCCATTATCCGTAGTTCCGCTATTGTCCGGTTTATTGGTATTTTCTCCATTTTCCGGCGTATCGGTGTTTCCTCCGCTTTCTCCGGAATCGTTGTCCCCACTATGTTCCGGTTTGGAATTGTTATTCTGATCACCGGCATTGCTGTCGTTATTGTCCGGCTGGTTATCATTTTCGGAGCTTCCGTCCGTTGTATTATCTTTCTGCTGGCTCTCGGAAGTCTGCTGGTCATCCGTCTGGTTTTCCTCCGTCTGGTTTTCTTCGCGCATCTTGTCGTGTTCTTCCTCTTCCTTCTTCTGCTGATTTTTAAAATCATCCGAAAGCTGGGCATAAGGAAGGAAATCAAGCGAAGATAATCCCTCGTGGGCCGCAGACATATATGCTTTCCAGATCTGTGCCGGATATGTGCTTCCACTCAGATTGGAAATGGCTTTTGGATAATCACATCCCACCCAGACTGCGGTTGTATAATATCTGGTAAATCCGCAGAACCATCCATCTTTGTGATCGTTTGTTGTACCCGTCTTTCCGGCACACGGCATATCGGCAAGCTTTGCAGAACGTCCGGTTCCACTGTCCATAACGGATGTCATGATATCCGTCATCATCCGCGCCGCATCCTGCTTATAAACTGTTTTTTCCGTCAGGCTGGACGTATAGACTACATTTTCATCAGAATCCACAATTGATTTTACACAGGTCGGTTCCCGGTAAAGTCCGTCATTTTCAACCGCTGCATACCCGGATGCCATCTCAAGCGGAGAAACACCTTTGGTAAATCCACCAAGAGATGTGGCGAGGGTATAATCTCCGTCCTTGATCTGTGCAAAATTCATATTTTTTAAATACTGCAGGCCTGCTTTTGGTGTCAGTTCATCATACAGCTGCCAGGCAATCGTATTAATGGAATGTGCAACCGCATATCTGAGCGGAATCTTTCCGGCATATGTATTGTTTGCATTGGATGGTCCGTCTTTTAGTTTATGGTCATCCACAACGGTATCCGGAGTATACCCGCGCTCCAGCTGCGGAGTATATACCAGCAATGGCTTAATCGAACTTCCCGGCTGACGATAACTCTGGTATGCACGGTTTAACGTATAGTTATCCGAATCCTGTTTACGGCCGCCCACGATTGCCACTACATATCCGCTGTTGTTATCAATCGATACTGCTGCCGCCTGCATCTTGTAAGTTCCGTCTTTGGATTTGTCTTTAAATCCTTTGAGGGTATCATCGATAGCAGACTGCAGTTCCTTTTGTTTTTCCATATCAATCGTCGTATAGATTTTGTATCCTCCGGAAAACAGTTTCTTCTGACACGCACTGTAAAGTTCGTCATATGCTTCCCCATAAGACTTCTTTTCCTTATCCGAATCAAAATAATATTTAAACTGGAAACCTTCCTGTTCCATCAGTGCACGGGTTGCGCAGTCATACGTGTAAGTGTCAATCGAACTGTTAATTTTCTCCGTGTCACTCTTTTTCGGCCGGTTCAGCGCAATCTCTTCTTTGGTGGCCTCATAATACTCTTCCTGGGAGATTTTCCCGTCATCCCGCATATTCTTTAAGATCAGATTCCGCCGGGTAATGGTATTGTCCGGGTGTGTCACCGGATCATAATTGGACGGGCGGTTCGGGATTGCACACAGATACGCGGTCTGCGATACATCAAGATCTTTCAGTTCACAGTTAAAATATCCATGACAGGCAGCGTCAATTCCGTAATAGCCGTTTGCAAAATACACGTTATTCAGATAAAATTCCATAATTTTATCCTTACTGTAACGTTTTTCGAGTTCCCACGCAAGAAACATCTGCTTCACCTTGTACTGCCACGTCTGTTTCGGCTGCATATAAATCAGCTTGGCAAGCTGCATGGTAATCGTACTTCCACCCTGCGTGCCTCCCTGCGATTTTTTCAGTTTCGACATGACTGTGGCTTTGACCGCACGCATGAGTGCCTTCAGATCCACACCGTTATGCTGGTAAAACTTCTTGTCCTCAATACTGATAATCGCTGCGACAAAATTCTTTGGAATATCCTCGTATTTGACATACTGCGCATTCTTGTCTCCCCTTCGTTCAGAGATCAGTTTTCCGTCTTTATCAAAAACGGAGCAGGTCTGTGAAGGGATAAACGTAGAATCGTCGGAAGCAGATACCTCCTGCACTGCCTCACGGCGCATCTGCTGTATCTGATCCGCATATCCGCCAAAATAGTAATATCCAAAGCCTGCCAGCACGACAAGCATCAGCACGATCTGCAGCTTTATTACAAACCAGAAAAAGCGATGCTGCTTTTTCTTTCTTTTCTTTTTCTTCTTGGTTGACATATACTCTCCTCCATATTTATTTTGGAAACATACATCATACATTTTATCTCTTTTGGACAGTATATGCAAATTATCTTTTTATTAAGATTTTATTATTTTCACTGTTCCATATTTTTCCCCAGAAAATTTGCAGCTGTGGCAGACAATGCTTTCAACAGTCCAAGTGTTTCCTTTTGTCCGCTGTTATCTGCCAGAATCACAGCACCCTGACAGTCTCCATTGCACAGAATACTTGAAAGCACAATTCCCTTCGGAAGGGTTGACATTGTTTTTTTTGTAATGGAGCAGGCCTGTTCTTCTCCTGTTTTCACAACTGTGCTGCGCTTTTCAATCATTTCTTCCATCTCTTCGCTCAGCTGTTCCCCCTCGACTTCTTTTTTCCCGGTTCCGGCTGCTGCGATCACATATTCCCGGTCCGTAATGCAGACCAGAGCCTCTGTGGTCTGTGCCAGTGCCTGTGCATAACTTCGTGCAAACTCGCCCAGTTCCCCAACCGGTGAGTATTTTTTGAGCATAATTTCGCCCTCCCGGCTTGTAAAAATCTCCAGGGGATCCCCCTCCCGGATGCGCAGTGTCCTGCGAATTTCTTTGGGAACCACAATTCTTCCCAGATCATCGATTCTGCGCACAATTCCAGTCGCTTTCATATGATAAATTTCCTCCTGTTTTCCAGATTACTTTCCATATTCATGTTGTATGGGTAGTATGCCGGAATTCCGGAAAAATTATGCACAGAAAGCAAAGCATTTTACTTGAAAAAACGTTCATCCCGTCATACAATAGAATTAGCATTTACATAGGAGAAACGTATTATGGATTATAATGAAAATGAATTTAAGGCCAAGGCCAATATCAAAGCCAGACGCATCTGGCTTGTATTTGCCCTTCTGCTTAGCGCAAACTACGGCTCAGATGTATCCCAGGGTGGGTATCCTTCCACAAATTACATCATTTTTTTAATACTGTGCTGGGTTCCTTTTTTTGCCGGTGATCTTCTTTTGCGCATCAGGGGAAAGGCCGATGACCGCTATCGGTATGCACTTGTCATCGGTTACGGTATTTTTTACACGTTCCTGATCTGCACCACCGATTCACCGATTGCCTTTACCTATATTCTTCCGGTTGTCAGTCTTCTGGTTCTTTACAAAGACCAGAAATTTATGGTGGGATGTGCAATCGCCAATATCGCCAGTGTCATTGTCAGTGTCTTTTATCATCTGGTCGTTCTCGGTCAGAATACTGCAACGGACCAGAAAAATTATCAGCTGCAGGTTGCCTGTCTCCTGCTCTGTTATATCGGCTATATCATGTCTATCCGCCACCTCATCGAATCCGACGGTGCCCTGACAGACAGTATCAAAGCAGATTTAAAACGGGTTGTTACAACCGTTGAACAGGTTAAAACCGCCAGCAATACCATCATGGACGGAATCACCGTTGTCCGCGAACTTGCCACGGAAAACAAACATGGTTCAGACATCGTCGTAGACGGAATGAACAAACTGACCGACAATAACGATCAGCTGCAGTCCCGGACAGCCTCCTCACAGGAAATGACGGGAGATATCAATTCCCAGGTACAGAATGTTGCTTCCATGATCAATGATATGGTATCCCTGACTGCGGAATCCGGCAAACACGCAAAGACAAGTTCCGTTGATCTGGAGAGTCTGGTACAGACTGCCGGAACGATGGCAGATCTGTCCAATGAGGTAGAACATATTCTGGACGCTTTCAAGGCAGAATTTGAAACCGTAAAACAGGAAACCGGAACCATTGACAGTATTTCCAGCCAGACCAATCTGCTGGCACTTAATGCTTCCATTGAAGCTGCCCGCGCAGGGGAAGCCGGAAAAGGATTCTCCGTCGTTGCAGAACAGATCCGCAAGCTGAGTACCGAAACCAAAGATTCTTCCGGACAGATCAGCGAAGCACTCTCGCGGCTGGATGAAATTTCAGGAAAAATGACTTCTTCCATTGAAGAAACCTTAAAACTTATTCAGGCCACTCTGGAAAAAGTAACCCAGACCGGTGAAAATGTAAATAAAATTACACAGGATTCTTCTCTTCTGGGTGAACACATCCAGACAATTGATTCTGCCATGAAAGAAGTGGAATCTTCCAATCGTCAGCTGGTGGAAAATATGGAACAGGTATCTTCCATCGTGGAAACCATGACCACATGCATCAGTGATTCCGATGAAACAAGCAAACGCATGCTCAGCAAATATGAGGAAAGTGCTTCCAACATCAATAACATAGAAAATGTAATTCAGGAGCTGATGTGTGAACTGGGCATCGGTGGTTTCATGGGTCTGGATGATATTCATGCCGGTATGAAAGCAAAAGTTATTCTTCCAAAACATCTGGAACGCATGGAGTATCACGGAGAAGTCAGATCTGTTGCGGAAAATAGTATTTCCCTGATTTTGTCTGACAATCCACAGTTAAACGGATCCGAAACCTGTAAGGTTCAGGTCACGGTTGACAATGTTCTCTACTGTTGGGATCAGGCGCAGATACAAGCTGACACGGCGTCCGGTTCCCACGCCTATGCATTGCAGCTTTCCGCACGTCCGGAGATCAAAAACCGCCGGAAATACCCACGGGCAGATGTGTCCAATCCATGTACCATCACGCTGAAAGATTCCGACACAACGTTCTCCGGTCAGCTTGACAATATCAGTGCCAATGGATTTGCATTTCTGATCCGGGATCCGTTTTTCATGGATCACAAACATGCAGATGTTGCTATCGATATCCAAAATTTTGCCCTTTCGGATCAGTCCCATCTGGAAGGACATGTCATCCGGTGCTCGGATGATGAAGGTGTATATATTGTGGGATGTCAGATGCCGGAAGACAATTATGCAATACGCAATTATGTAGATTCCCTTCTCGGTCAATAAATAAAACAGGGAAAACTTCTATGATTCCATAAAAGTTTTCCCTGTTTTCTTATCATTTAAGCTGTCAGCAAAAGTTTTTCAAACTCTTCTTTTGGAAGCGGTCTCGAATAGTAATATCCCTGAATACTGTCACACTTCATCTGTTTGAGGAAATCCACCTGTTCTTCTCTCTCAACACCTTCTGCCGTAACGCACAATCCAAGTTCCTTTGCAAGTAAAATCGTATGTTCCAGCAATCGTTCCCCACTGAAATCCCCGATGTAATCAATCAGACTTTTGTCAATTTTTAACGTATCGAAACATTTCATGTTCAGTGTTGCAAGGGAAGAATACCCCGATCCAAAATCATCTACAAGCAATGGAAAACCATTGTCATGGAACTTATCTGCCAGCCCCTTGATATTGTCATTGTCAATTGCTGCGCTCTCTGTAATCTCAATCGGAACCAGATGGGTTTTTACTCCGATTTCATCAGCGATCTGCTGATACCGGCTGACCACACTGTCAAAATACAGACTCGCCCTGGACAGATTGATGGATACCGGAATAATCTCCTTTCCCTGTTTCTGCCATTCTAACTGCTGCATACATACTTTTCGGAAAACATACTCATCCAGAACTTTTATCAGTCCGTCTCTCTCAAACAACGGAATGAATTTGCCGGGTGGAATAACATTTCCCTTTTCATCTCTCCAGCGGATCAGACCTTCTGCCCCTACCATCCGCTCTGTTTCCGGATCATATTTCGGCTGATACCACACCTCAAAACAGTTATTTTCCAGAGAATGTTTAAATTCATCCTCCATGGCTTTATCTTCAAGCATGCGGATCGTATCTTCATGGCTGTAAAACTGGTAGCTGATATCTTTGCGATCCTTGATCTGATTCTTGGCAAAATTTGCTTCGCTGTATACCTCTTCCACTTTGGAATCCGGTTTCCACTTCGTCACTCCAAAATAAGGGATCAGCTTCGGAACCTTCAGTCTTTCCGACAATTCTGCCAGTATGGTCTCCAGCTGCTGTAACTGCCGGATCGTCTTTTCCTGATCCTTTCCACTACTGTAAATCACAAAACGGTCTGCATTGATATGTCCTGCCAGATCATCTTTTTCCAGTATCCCCTGAATACACTTCCAGATTCCTTTGAGTGTTTCATCCCCTTTGATAATTCCACAGATCGAATTGATAATTTTAAAGGAGTGGATGTCCATGGACACTAGATATCCCGGTTGCCGGAAATCCCGGATTTTCTTCTTAAAACTTTCGTAATTATTTCCACCGGTTACACTGTCCACATATGCCATGCGCTCAAGTTCCCTCTGTTTTTCGGAACTGATATCGGAAAATCCTGCTACCATCCGGTGCAGCTGTCCTCCATCCGATGTATTTACAAATTTTGCACGGCAGTATTTTACTTTCCCATCCCGCACAATCCGGTAATCATACTGATATGCTTTTTTCAGGCTCAGCTGCTTACGGAGATTTTCAATGGAGGTCTCATACAGCATTGTCTCACGATCTTCGGTAAGGACAACCTTCCCCACATATTCTGCCATGATAGATTCATATCCCGGAATTGCCTTAAGCGTATCATTGAGCACAGAGCGCACTGCGGAGTTCACTTTATATGCATATACCTTATCATGATCCACATCTACATAATATACACTGTTAAAATTGCTTCCCAGTGCCTGAATAATCTCATTCTGGCGTGTGTCTGCCCTGATCTGTTCGATCAGACCCAATACATATTCCGGCTGTTTCTGTGAACCGCCCTGAATCCCACCCATAGAGATCTGATATACCACGTCTTTTCCCGAAGACTGAATCTTTGCACTTACCGTCTTTGCGCCATGGTCAATATCCTGAAACAGTTTTAACAGTTTCTCTTTTTCCATAATTCTGTCCATGAGGATACTATGCTCCAGATCCGCAACATTCTCCACGATTCCCATGTGACGGGCTGCAAACTCTGATGGTCTGATCCTGTGTTCTTTGGGATAATAGTAAAAAAAATACTTTCCCCATTTTGCCAGAGTCTCCTGAATCTCTGTTGATATATCCCTGCACTTCTTCTGATCGATTTTTTCTACCATAGGTCTGCCTTTCCCTGGTAAACTGTAAATATTGTCTGATTATTTCTGTACAAATATACTATAGCATAAACTATTTTCCTCGTAAAGGTAGTAAATTTTCACAAAAACACACGAAAAGCGCATGCAACAGAGATGTCACATGCGCTTTCCAACTACACAGCATTCGCTTATGTTCTATTTTATTTTACGGTTTCTACCTTAATCACATTCGTATTTCCTACTTTGCCATTGATCAGACCACCGGTCAGAACAACAGCATCTCCGCTCTGTAATGAAAATACTTCTTTTGCCTTTTTCATTGCATGGTAGAACATAACTTCCATCGAACTGAATTCCTCGCAGAGAACCGGAGTTACGCCCCAGCTTAAGTTCAGTTTCCGCCATACCTTCTCGGAAGTCGTCATTCCGATGATATCTACCGGACAACGGAAACGGCTGACCATACGTGCGGTAGTTCCGCTGAGTGTACTTGCAACGATACATTTTGCCTGGACATCAACTGCCATCGCACAGGTTGCATGCGAAATGGCATCCTGAATGCTTCTTGTCTCAAAATCAGAAGTGCGGAAACGCTTGGTATATTTGATCTGGGATTCCGTATACTCAGCAATCTCTGCCATGTTCCGCACGGCATCTACCGGATATTTACCGGCAGCTGATTCCCCGGACAGCATGATCGCGGATGATCCATCGTATACCGCATTTGCCACATCGGAAAGCTCTGCACGTGTCGGACGCGGATTGTGAATCATGGACTCGAGCATCTCGGTCGCGGTTATGACACGTTTTCCGAGCATACGGCACTTGCTGATCAGATACTTCTGAACCGCAGGCACTTCCATGCCCGGGATTTCGACTCCGAGATCTCCACGGGCAATCATGACACCATTGGCAATCTCACAGATTTCTTCAATGTGCTCCACACCCGAACGGTTCTCAATCTTTGCAATAATATCAATATCTTCGCCGCCGTTCTCGTCAAGGAATTTACGCATATCCTCGACATCTTTCTTTACGGAGACGAAAGATGCCGCAACGAAATCCACGTCGTTTTTGATACCAAACAGCAGGTCTTTCTTATCCTGCTCACTCAAAAATGCATGATCCATGACCTTGTTCGGAAAATTCATGCTCTTTTTATCCGACACCTCACCTCCGACAAGAACCTTACAGATGGCATCCGGTGCTTTCAGCTTTTCTACTTCCAGAATAATCAGACCATTGTTGATCAGGACATGATCTCCCACCTTCAGATTGTTGATCAGGTTTTTGTAGGTTACGGAAACTCTCTCCTGATTTCCCACAATATCATCCGTTGTCAGTGTAAATGTATCTCCATCCTTTAACGTGATCTTTCCGTTTTCGAAGGTTTTGATCCGATACTCCGGTCCTTTGGTATCCAGCATGATCGCAATTGGAAGACCTAACGCCTTACGCACTTTTTTGATCGTATCAATCTTCTTCTGATGTTCCTCATGGCTTCCATGGGAAAAGTTTAATCTGGCTACATTCATGCCAGCTTTGCACATCTGTGTCAGTACAGATTCACTCTCACTTGCAGGTCCGATGGTACAAATAATTTTTGTTTTTCTCATAATGCTTGTTCTCCTGTCTCTATCCAAATTTTTGTATCCCCTGAGTTTCATCCTATCACGCACAGACGGGATTTGCGCGGATATACCGCCCGACGATCAGCCGACGCGCCGGTGGAACAAGAAATTTGGGCTTCGAGGTCAGAATTCTCTGTACCAGCAGCCACTGCTGTGTCATATGGCTCACCGGAAGGAAACGAAGCCCGATTCGCCTGACTTGCGGAACAACGGACGGTTTCCCTTCCCTGAGCACTGTCTGGGAAATGCAAAACTCTCCTGCATCATTCAGGTAATCCTCCGCCTGCCGGTTATGCATACTGCTGCTAAGCACATTGACCTTCTGCTGCATTCCACAGGCATCTGCTGCATTCATCTCCACCGGCATGCGAAGCACAAACGCCGCAATGACCACAGCGGAACAGATCAGCACAATATGATGTTTCTTTTTGGTCCGTTTTCCGAAATGCTTATGCATTTGCAATCACATCTGCCAGAGCTTCCATCGCTGGTAGGTCGGACTCTTTCATGGTGGAACGGATCGTTACCATCGGCTCCACAATGGTAATATTTTTCATGGTTTCCAGAATTCCCTTCATCGTTCTTCCGGCCGTCGGTCCCCAGGTACCGTTCTCAATAATACCTACGGTACGGTTCTGGAATGCCTTGGACTGTAAATGATGCAGGAAGTCCTGCATACATGGGAATACACCGCCATCGTAACTTGCTGCTGCAAGAACCATACGGTCATAACGGAACGCATCTTCCACAACTTCTGCCATATCATCACGGGAAAGATCCATGACAGAAACTTTCTCTACTCCTTTGGCACGCAGCATCTCAGCAAATTTCTGTGCTGCTTTTGCAGTATTTCCATGGATCGATGCATATGCTACAAGAACACCCTTATCCTCCGGCTTATAGCTGCTCCAGGTATCATATAATCCAATGTAATAACCAAGGTTTTCTTTTAATACCGGACCATGCAGTGGACAGATCGTCTGGATATCCAGTCCTGCCGCTTTCTTTAACAGTGCCTGTACCGGTGCACCGTATTTCCCTACAATATTAAAGTAATATCTTCTCGCTTCGCAGGCCCATCCTTCCGGATCTTCATAATCCAGTGCACCGAATTTTCCGAATCCGTCTGCCGAGAATAAAATCTTTTCACTGCTCTCGTATGTTACCATAACTTCCGGCCAGTGTACCATCGGTGCCATATAAAAATTCAGCGTATGGGTACCAAGGGACAAAGACTCTCCTTCTGCCACGGTAATTTTATGGTTCTCATCTACCGGAAGCTCGTCAAAAAACTGTGGAAGCATCTGAAATGTCTTGGCATTTCCCACCAGGGTCACTTCCGGGAAAAGCTCTACCAGACGTCCGATACTTCCGGCATGATCCGGCTCCAGATGGGAAACTATCAGATAATCCACTTTCCGTCCGTCTAATGCGGCCAGCAGATTCTTCTCCCACTGCTCCACACCTCTGGTGTCTACCGTATCCATTAAAGCCACTTTTTCATCCAAAATCAGATAAGAATTATAAGATACGCCATGCGGAACCACATACTGGCTCTCGAACAGGTCAATCGTCTTATCATCTACTCCGATATACTTTACTGCTTCAGAAATTGTTACACTCATTTGTTTCTCCCTCTCTTTTTGTTTTTATTTATGTATTATGATGCATACATATCATTTTCCTCTTCACGCTCTAAATCCTCCGGACTCATATAGCGGCGGAACAGGCGCTCTAAAATAAAATCAAATACAATCGATGCAACTGCCGGAATTACCACAAGCAGTACCGGTATAATATAAATCGACAGAGCCGATGCAATCAAAATCACCAGCAGCAACAGTGACCATGGCAGATGTCTTACCATCAGCAGGAATGCATTTTTCAACGTCTGTTTTACGGTATTTTCAAATCTTGCAATATATGGAAATAAAAATGCGCTCCACATAATCGCAACAGCAATCATAACCAGAAAGAAATAGAAAAATGCGCCCTTCATACTGCCGGTTTTTAATACCTGATAGGTGATATAGGCATCACAGCCCAGAACAATCATAACGGCCAGCCATATAAGATATGGCAGTGTTGCAGCCTTAAAGTTGTCCCTGAACGCTCCGAAAAAGGTTCTTGTGGTATATCCGCGGTCACCGCGGATGGATTTATGTACCGTGTAATACAACGCGGTGGTCGATGCCCCGATCGTAAAAACCGGAATGCAGCAGATCACCCATAAAATGCTGACCCACACGCAGTCCACAAGTTTTCCCAGCATCTGAAATACAATATTATCCCAATTAAATTTCACGCTTATTCCTCCAGTCGCCCAATAATTTCTTCTGCGATTTCTTCTTTTGTTTTTCTATCCGTAGCTACGAGAATGTCTGCAGCCGCCTCATACTTTGGCCGGCGTGCTTCCATCAGTTCAGAAATGTATGCAACATTCATATGACCGTTTAAAAGTGGACGATCCGTACTGTTTTTTACACGTTCGTATATGGTCTGCGGTGTTGCCGTAAGAAATACGATTCTTCCCCCATCCCGCATGCAGTCTACATTTTCCTGTCGCATTGCCACACCGCCTCCACAGGATACGATTGTCGGCTCCTGCTGATTTAGTGACTGGATCAGTTTTGTCTCAAGCTCCCGGAAATAAAGTTCTCCGTATGTTTCAAAAATTTTGCTGATCGGCATTCCCTGTTCTTTTACGATACGCTCGTCCATCTCCACAACCGGATAACCCAGCTTTTGCTTTATCGCACGTGCAATCGTGCTTTTACCGGCTCCCATAAAACCGATCAGGAAAATATTTTTCTTTTCTTTATTCATGAAAAAATTTCTCCTTCACTTCTTCTACCGGCATATCCATACCTGTATATAACCGGAATGCAGCAACTCCCTGCCACAGAAGCATTCCCTTACCTCCAATACAGGTACATCCTGCTTCTTTTGCTTCCCGCAACAGTTTTGTCTCTGCCGGATTATAAACCGCATCACATACAACCAATCCCGGGCGAAATGCAGATAAATCTTTTACCACACTCTGGTCATCCATCGGTTTCATACCAACGATCGTCGCATTTGCAAAAATGTCACTGGATGTGATCTCCTCTGTCATCTTTGCCGTATCTGCAATATCATATACATTGACAACAATTCCCGGCACTGCTTTTCGAATCTTTTCTGCGGTCTGAAGAGTACGCTCAAAAAATGCATCCTTAATATTGAAAATCGTGATCTCTCTGGCTCCATCTAATGCACATTGTACCTGAATGGCTGTCGCAGCTCCGCCACCGCCTGCGACCGTGATCTTTTTTCCTTTAATATCTACGCCATGGTCCTTGAGGTTGTGTACAAAGCCTTCTCCGTCCGTGATATATCCGGTCAATCTGCCGTCATCGTTGACAATTGTGTTTACAGCTCCGATAATCTGTGCTGCCGGAGACAGCTCATCCACATACTTTGCCGCCTCGGTCTTATCCGGCATCGTCACATTGATTCCACGCATATGAAACAGTTTCACCGCGTCAAGTGCTTCTTTTACCTGATCTTCTTTTACATCAAATGCAACATATGCATAATCCAGCCCCAGCTTTGCAAAGCTGTAATTGTACATTGCCGGGGAACCGGAATGTCCTACCGGCGAACCGATCAGTGCAAGTAACCCTGTATGTCCTGAAATTCTTTCTTCCATCTTTTTTCTCCTGTCCTTGTATGTTGGTTATATGATACCATAACTTTTAAATTAAGTACAACAATTCCAGTGGTCTTTGAATAAGTACCTGTGCTCTGTTTTTACGAAGGAACTCCGCATCGCGGAATCCCCACATGACCGAAACACATGGAAGTCCCGTGTTTTCCGCGGTCTGAATATCCACCTCGGAATCACCTACATAAATGGCCTTCTTCGTGTCCGTTTTTAAAATTTTCATGGCTTTTTGTACCATATCGGGTGCCGGTTTTTTTGCCACACCTTCCATCTCACCGATTGCCGTAGTCATATACCCCCGGAAAAAACGTTCATCCAATTCTTTTACTGCCGAGTCCAGCTTATTGGATACAATTGCTGTCTTCACTCCGCGCGCCTTTAATTCAGTCAAAAGATGCATGATATCCGGATATGGCTTTGTATGATCCAGACAATGCTCCCCGTAATATTTTTTAAATTCCGCAAATGTCTCTTCAAACTTCGGGTTTTTCTCCCCATCCGGCACGGCACGCACCATCAGCATGCGCACCCCGTTTCCTACATATCTGCGCACCTGATCCAGCGTACAAGTCGGCATATTCTGTGACTCCAATGCCGCGTTGGTAGCGTTTTTTAAATCTTCCAACGAATATAACAAGGTTCCGTCCAGATCAAAGATCACACTTTTTTGCTCTTCCTGCTCACCGGAATCCCGATAGATTTCTTCAAACAGATCTTTACGCATAATCCGGATATTGTTGATCGTATCACTGCTGTCAACCATGTAATCTCCAACCCGGCCAAGTGTATACTGTTCGTTTTCATCTTTATCCCGGAACAGTTTTACCTTGCGCTCCAGCCTGCGTGCACGAACAATTGTAGTTCCCTTTGGCACGCAGACCTTTGCACATTTCATCGGTTCTACGATGATTCCTTTCTCTACATCTTTGATGGTAGGTTCATACTCTGCATTTCTCAGATCAAACTTCCAATCCGTGTAAATCCGGAATTCTTCCATAAAAGCCTCTTCATTACGAAAGAAACATTCCCCTTTCGGTCCAATGATAAAAACAATTCCTGCTTCCACTGTAGCTTTCATATCTCCCTGCAGAGTCCGCACAGTCACCTGCGTTCCCTCCGCAAAGAGATCCGTTGCCCGGACATATCCCCACGGAACGGAGCGTCTGCAGTACGTCTTTGCATCCTCTGCCTCTATTCTGCAATCCTGTGCATACACAATATCGGTATTTCCCATATAGTCCCGCATACGCTGCTCGATAACAGATTTAATACCCGAAGCTGCCGGCTGTTCATGTCTTCCCTGTGCATCATACTCCATGCGCGGTGCAAAATGATGTTCTTTGCAAAACTTTAAATATTCCTGTGTCATCAATTCCATCGGAATCAGGCCACCCGCTTTTTCCAGATGTCCTCCACCGGAACCAATTCCTTTGCACAACTCTGCCGCAAGTTCACTCGCCTTGACTTCTTTCACACAGCTTCTCACTGAAAACTTCACACCTTCTGGTTGCAGATTAAATGCCACACAGATATCAATCGCATCCACTTCCAGTACCAGATCGGAAATCAGTCCGAGAATATTCGGATCACACTGCCCCACTTTTACAATCGCGGCACGAAATTCTTCTACATAATCCGTATGAAGAAGTGCTGCTCCAGCAACTTCCAGTTCTTCCAGCGAAAGATTGGCATTGCGGAGTTTCCTCATGATTGCCGGGTCAAAGTTTGCCTCGTCACGCAGATCCCGGTCTAGCGGATGTACAATTTCCGTCAAACTTCCGGTATCCGTATATAATCCATAATACAGTGCTGTTGACAACTCACGATTACCTCGTACATCAAATCCTTCTATTTTGAGCATATTCCAGACCAGTGTCGAGCACGCGCCCAGATTAGAACGCACCTCGGAAAGCTCTGGTAATTCCGTGCAGATCCGGTGATGGTCAATTACAGCAATATGTTCTGCTTCAAACACTGCAGAATTTCCGGAATGGTACTGGCAGTCCACCATCACCAATAACTCTGGTTTGTGCAGATAATCCACATGCTCGATTGGTATTTTCAGATCCCGGATCAGCATCACCAGATTCGTTTTCCGGATCACATTCTGCCCTCCGTAAATCAGACGTGGTTCTTTTCCTTTGGATTTCAAATACAGATAGACCCCAAATCCACATGCAATGGTATCTGCATCCGGATTGTCATGGCACTGTATTACAATATTGTCATACGCTAATAACTCACTCAGTTTCATCTTGATTCCCCTTGCCTGATTGTTCTACTTGCTTTTTAGATTATATGGGAAGAAAAAGCTGCTGCGGTTCTTTTTGTCAAACATCGAATTATATTGCAGCATATGATACTTTTCAATCCATTCTTTTTCTTCTCCCTCGGCCTCATCGATATGCAGATAGCAGCCTTTACTTTTGGAATAATAACCTCTGGAATTGATGGCTGGAACAACCTCCTGCATATCTGCCAGAAACTTATTGTATGCCGGAAGCTCAATTCCAGCCCGTTCCAGTGCCATGGTAGACAGATAATCAAGACTGGTAATGTCTACCGTTTCTTCCGGTGTATCATAATTGGTCCAGATAAAAAACGGAACTGTGTACAGTTTTTCCAGCTCATCTTCCGTCAGCCCTGTAAGTCCTTTTCCATTCAGAATCGGATAAAAATTACTGTTTAAGCTTGGCTGATGATCTCCAAAGAAAATGATTTCTACCGGATCATCTACCTTTGAAAAATAACTGATCAGGTTTTTTACTGCCTCATCACTCTCGTGTACCAGGGACAGATACTGGTTGGCATCCGTATAAGAACGTCCAACTTTATAATAATTCTCCGGAAAATTGTCATAGGTTTCCGTATAACCACCGTGGTTCTGCATGGTAATTCCCATAAAGAACAGTTTTTCATTATTTTTACGGTTTTCATAACGCTTGATAATCTTATCATACAGTTCCTGGTCGGTAATATATTCCCGTAGGATCTTTGTCTGGTCAAAATAATCAATAAAGTGCATTTCGTCAAACCCGATATGCGGATACACCAGATTCCGGCTCCATCCGGTTTCATAATATGGATGCATGGCAATGCACGTATACCCGTCATCTTTCAGATTTGACACAATCGTTGTCGGAGTATCACTGATATACTGCTGATAAACAACGGATCCCATCGGAAGAAATGCCATGGAATTTCCGGACATAAATTCCCACTCCGAATTAGGAGTCTTCGCGCCAAATACCGACGAAAGTGCATATCCCTTCGTTGTATTCTCTTTCAAAGAATCGATAAACGGTGTGAGCGGCATGTTGGTCTGCAGATCCCCCAACACACTCAGATCGGAAAACGATTCATTCATAATGGCAATGATCGTCGGATTTTTTGCTTTTTCATTTGTTGTGCTGTAATCCTTTTTATCGGATTGATAGGTTTTCTCCAGTTCTTTGATCTTATCTTTGGAATATCCTTCCGGAGCAGAAATAAAACTATCACGAACCCCCAGTACGTAATTCAACAGATATCCATTGCGATAAGTTCCCTTCTGTTCCCACGTCTCTGTGTTTACATCATAAGCATTTGCTGCAATGATCACACAACTTAAGGCAATCGCCATCACAGAAATTACCCGCATCTGAATTTTTCCGGTAAACCGGACATGCCATTTGCGGACAAAAGCAATAAACAATGCTGCCAGAAAGATCACATATACTCCACGATCGTTCAATTGCAATTTATAATTTCCCGCCACACTCAGACCGGTTCCAATGGATCTGATATCGGAAAACGTAAATTCATTTCCGCGGAACAGATATACAAAATAGTCTACAAATCCAAACGAAAGCAGCGACACATGGGCAATGATGCAGGTCAGCCCACTGTTGTTCGTAAAAATCTGCACAACAAAATAGACAATCAGACAGCAAAGCACATTTAAAAAGAGCTTCTCGTACGTTGTCCTCGTAAAGTTTTCAGGATCAAGCAGCATATACTGTATCGAAAAAGTGGTGAGACAGGAACCTCCTATAAACAGAATCAGTGTCCAGAGCCACGGACACCGGTCATCCAGTTCCAGATGCAGACTTTTTACCAGATAGTACAAAAATCCATATGCGATCAATGCAACGATGGAAAAATCAATGGTCACATACATTACGACTGCCAATATAATTGCAATCGCCGCCCAGATGTTATTTTTTTTATCGTATTGAAGTTTGATTTTAAATTTTGGTTTCATGCCATTACAATACAACAAAATTCCCGGCATGTAAACCGGGAATCCTGTCTGAAATCTTAATTTTGTGTGAATTATGTTACTGTTCACAGGTTACCCTGCGAACAGTAATCGAATTATTTCTTTTTAAAGTTTGTGTATCCCTTCTGCTTATATGGATGTGCAGCCCAGAGTTTATCTGCTGTTTCTTGCCAATCCTTTGCGTAATCTACGCACTTTCCACACAGATGCTCAACCGGCTCCTCCTGTTCTACATCTGTAGAATGAGCTCCGGTCTCATGAACCATCTTCTGTAAAATCTCCGGATTCTCAAGCATCGGACATGGACGAAGCATGTTTTCGTTGAATGGCTGGTTATCACGGTAAGCCATAAACAACGGCTGCTTCAGACACTCAAGCAGGGATTTCTCGCGGATGTTTGCTCCAGAGTAGTGAATAAATACACATGGCTCTACATCACCCTTCGGGTTAATATGACAGTAGTTACGTCCTCCGGCGATACATCCTCCAACGTATTCACCGTCGTTCTGGAAATCCATAACGAAGATTTCTTTTCCACCTTCAAATCCACGAACTTCACGCAGTCTGTGGTAAATATATTCTCTCTGCTCCTTGGTCGGCATCAGTTCCGGTGAAGCCTTCATTCCTACCGGCATCAGATGAAAATACCATGCGAAACGGCTTCCATGCTCGATCAGAAGATCAAAGAACTCATCACTGGTAACCGCATCCATATTCTTGCTTGTATAACATACACTGTTTCCAAAGATCAGTCCGTTCTCATGTAACAGATCCATTGCGTGAAGGACTTTATTGTATACACCTTCTCCACGTCGGAAATCGTTGGCATCTTCAAATCCCTCAAGAGAAATGGAAAGGGAAAGATTTCCTACACGCTTCATATCCTCGCAAAGCTTCTCATCTACAAGTGTTCCGTTTGTGTAGCAATGGAATGCGCAGTCATTGTGTTTCTCACACAGACGGATGATATCAGCCTTACGTACCAGTGGTTCTCCACCGGTCATCATATAAAAATATACGCCCAGTTCCTTACCCTGTGTAACAATGTTGTCTAACTCATCAAATGTCAGATTTAATTTATGACCATACTCTGCTGCCCAGCATCCTGTACAATGGAGGTTGCATGCACTGGTCGGGTCCATAAGAATGAGCCACGGAATATTGCAGTTCTCAATTTCTCTCATTTTACGAATCTTCTTGGTTCCTGCAAACGCTGCCTGATATCCAAGATTCAGTGCTGTCATCTTGGCAACATGCGGATCTGTCTCATCCAGAAGACGATTCACATAACGCATCCACTTGCTGTCCGGATTCTGAATCATTTTCTTTGCGCCTTCGTATGCCTCAGAACGGAAATTGCTTCCCATAAACTTCTGTGCGAGGTTTACAATATTGAGCAAACCTTTCTCTCTGTCCTTATTCAGACTCTTTAACGTAGCATCGATAGCGAGCGAAAACGCCTGTCTTTCTGCCGCATCTTTTAAACTTGCCATTTTCTTACTCCTCCGTTTTCTTTCTTGTGTAAATAAATCATAAGATATTTCATCCATTGGAAGTATAGTTGTTTTTCCACCGAATGAACATATTCAATCACAAAACCATGTATGTTTGCAATATACAATCTTCTGAAAATGTCTAAAAAAACATGATTTGTGGATTTTTCCAACGATTTTTGGATATAATTTTTGTTGCAGACTCAAAACGTAGTTTTGAATACTACGTGACATTATACCACTATCTTATGTAAAGTCAACCTAAAATATTTACATCTGCTGAAAATTGACCGAAGCAATAAAATATACTATAATGCTGTTGTTTCTTTAAAAAATTGATTATTTACTGAAGATTGGAGTGATTGTATGCCGGGTTTTACCACCCACTATCTGTTTGGCATAGACGCATGCAGACGTCTGACCTCCACATCCATGCACAATATGATCCGACGCGATCACAGCGCATATGCACTTGGTCTGCAGGGACCTGATCTGTTTTTTTACTATCTTCCCTCTTACCTGATGCATCGAAAAAATATTGGAGATCTGGCACATCGCAAGGATACTGTCCAGTTCTTTGCCAATCTGCTGCAAAGCCGCAAACTTTTTGCAGGGAAAAAACATTCCCTCTCTATTGCAGACGCTTACATCTGTGGATTTATGGGTCATTACACACTGGATTGTACGATTCATCCCTATGTATATGCATTTACAGGCTATAATGCCCAGACCCCACCTTCCAATACGGAATATTTTGGTCAGCATGCTTATTTCGAAACGGAACTCGATTCCGAACTTTTATATGAGAAAAAGCATCTGTATCCTTCCCAGTTTCATCAGAACGCAACGATTCGTCTGACGACGCTCCAGCGGAAAGTCATTGTGCGAATGCTGTGTTACGCATACCGGAACACCTATCCGGATATTTCCGTGAGTGAACTTTTCCTGAGCGGTGCACCATTCTGGATGAAACTTGGAACCCATTTACTGAATGATCCAAGTGGCCAGAAGAAAGTATTATCCCGTCTCATCGAGAAAATTTTCCTTGGACGTGCTTTTTTATCACCGATGGTTGCCAGCGATTATTATCGTTTTATAAAAGATCCGATGAATCTGCACCACCGCGTCTGGATTCATCCATGGACAAAGAAATCTTCCACGGCTTCTTTTCCAGAGCTTTATGATCAGGCTGAAAAAATTTATCATCAACGTCTGGTCCAATACGCGCATCTGCAGCACTCTGGTTTCCCGCAAAAAGAAACCGCACGCTTTCTATCCGCGTACGGTAATCTTTCGTTTCTGAGTGGTCTGCCTTGTGATGAATAAAAGAGTTTCTTCCTATTATATAAGAGACATATGATTATAATATAATCTGATTTTGGAAATCCGCAATCTGCTGACAGATAATTTCCATCAAACGCGTGCGTGCTTCCACGCTTGCCCAGCCAATATGAGGAGTGATAATTAGCTTTTCGCTGTCTTTGATTTTGCGAAGCGGATTATCCTTCCGCATTGGTTCTGCGGAAAGGACATCCAGCCCCGCACCCGCGATTTCTCCGGCCTCAAGCGCATCCGCCAGATCCTGTTCCACAACAATCGGTCCTCGTCCAAGATTCAAAAAAACTGCAGACGATTTCATTTCCCGAAATGCTTCCCGGTTCATGAGTCCCCGCGTATTTTTATCAAGAGGTGCATGAACAGAAACAATATCTGATTGTTCCAACAACGCATCAAATTCCACACGTTCATATCCCTGCTGAGAATTCTTACCGGAAGTGGAATAATAGATCACCCTGCATCCGAATGCCTTTGCAATATCCGCCACACGTCTCCCTATATTTCCCAGACCAATGATTCCCCAGGTTTTTCCGCTCAGCTCATGAAACCTTTTCTCAAAATGGGTAAACATAACATCTCCCACATATTTCTCCGATTTGACATACTGATCATAATACGCAAGCTTTTCCCAAAGATAAAACAACATGGCAAACGTATGCTGGGCTACGCTTTCCGTGGAGTATCCTGCAACATTACGCCATTCTATGCCACGGCTTTTTAAATATTCCTTATCCAGATTGTTTGTTCCCGTTGCCGTCACACAGACAAGTTTCAGTTTTTTTGCTTTTCCAATCGAATGCTCATTAATCTCCACTTTGTTTAACACGATCACGTCTGCATCCACGGTCCGTTCCAAAGCTTCTTCTGTAGTGGAAAAATTATATGTTACCACCTCTCCCAGTTTTTCAAATGCAGACAGATCAATATCATCTCCAATTGTTTTTGCATCCAAAAATACGATTTTCATTTTATCCTCCTACCCTATTCTGATTCCAAAAGAAAAAGAGGCTGCCTTTTCTAACATCCTCTTCCCCTTTACATCCTGTATTTATATCTATGCAATCGAAAATGCATAGACCGTTTTTGTATCATATGATTTTCCGGCTTCTGTCAATGGTGTTGTAAAATTTGGCTCATTGATGGAATTTGGAAAATACTGTGTTTCCAGACAAAAAGCATCCCGCTCTTTGCATACTGCTCCGCCCTGCACTTTCTGTCCCTGAATGAAATTCGCCGTGTAAAGCTGCATACCGATACAATCCGTAATCACGTCCATCTTTATGCCACTCTTTGTACTGTATGCGGTGGCAATCTTTTCAAGCCCTGCCCGCTCCTTATCCAGAACAAAATTATGATCGTATCCATGGCCGTAAGAAAGCTGATCATTTGCCTGCTCAATATCTCTGCCCATCGGCTTTGCTTCCCGGAAATCAAACGGTGTTCCATCCACCGAAGCAATCTCACCGGTCGGAATGGATTTTGCATCAATTACCGGTGTGTAATGAGACGCTCGGATCTGCAGAATCTGTTCCATGGCACTGCCGCTTCCGGCACCATTCAGATTGAAATATGCATGATTTGTCATGTTAAAAATCGTTGTCTTATCCGCTGTTGCATGATATGTAATGGAAAGTTCGTTCGCTTCAGTTACTTCATACGTTACTTTCATAACTGCATTTCCCGGATATCCCTGCTGACCTTCTGCATCCTTAATTACAAATGTAATTTTGTCTGCCGTCTGTTCCTCAGCATCCCACAGACGTCTTGAAGTCGCCTGTGAACCACTGTGCAGATTATTTTCATTATCGTTTTTCTCAAGCTGATAGGTAACTCCATCGATCACAATTTCCGCATTTGCAATACGATTGCAGTTTCTTCCAACAACTGCTCCAAAACTGGCCATCTGCTGCTGATAAGTCTCTGCATTTTCATAACCAAGGACCACATCTGTATTTTTTCCGTCCTTATCTTTTACCACAAGTGATACAATGGATGCTCCAAAATCTGTAATCTGTGCATACATCCCCTTCGTATTGGAAATAGTATAAAGTGTTGCCTCTTCTCCATCTGCAAGCTTTCCAAATGCTTTTCGTTCCATAACTGTAATTGCCTCCTGAATTCATCTACTCTGTTCCTGTCTATATAAAATATTTTACCTTGTTTGGGTTAAGAAGTAAAGAACAAGTGCCGATGTAAATAGTAAAAATATAGAAATTATAACCTTTTTAAGAAAGGATGTTTATTATGTCCACAAAAGTTTCCTCTGGGGTATCATTATCCACGAATTATTTTTTAAGAAACTTCTATACAAATAATCAGAAAGCAGCCAAAACCTCCGGTCGGTCCGGTTACAGTAATGTGGAGCTTTCCTACGAAGACAGCCGTGCTTTAAACAGGGCTGCCAAGCGGCTTTCCAAAAGTGATTTTGGTTCCGACACGGATGAGAAAGACGATGATCTCAATGATACATCGAAGGCTGCCATTGAAGCCTTTGTGGATACTTACAACTATACGGTCACTTCCGGGAAATCCAGTTCCGACTACGAAACCAAACGTTATGTCAAGCAGCTTAACACGCTGAGTAAAAAACACGCAGACGAACTGGAAGATTTAGGTATCACGATAAACAGTGATGGCACTTTGGATCTCAACAAAGACCTTCTGAAAACCGCCAATAATTCCAAGGCACGAAAGCTGCTCTCTCCGGATCAGGAATATCCGCAGAAGCTCGTCAAGCTTTCCCGTAAGATGAATTCCGCTGTACAGGAGAACATTATGTCCTTGATCAGCACGCAGAATATGCATATTGACATCTCCTTATAAAACGCAAAACAAAAGCAGGTGATACGGTTCGTATCACCTGCTTTTTTTATTTCACTGTTCTTATAGGAACTCATCTTCTTTTGGCCAGAGATCTCCCTCATTTAATCCGTGCTCAGTCAGCCAGCTGTCCTCCACAGAAAAACAGGTTTCTTCTTCTTTTTCATTGATCAGAGTCACCGACACCTTCGGCCGCTGCCCTTCTGTTAGTTCCTCACACCCATACTCTCCGTCAAAAATGTGCTTGATCTTCCACATATGACACTCCTTTTTTCCAGACATTAAAAGATTTTTCTAAAATCAAACGTTTTCTATTGTACCACATGTTCCTTCACAATCACAGTTGTCAGATATCCTTTTGCCTGTTCCAGCTCATCCAGCCCATAATACACCTGTTCATTCTCCATGCCGCAATTGGATATTCCATAAATGTCCTGGTGCACTCTGCTCTCTTTATCCTGCATCGCTTCCCGGAGCACCCGTAATAACTCTTCGAGTTTTTTCCCGGATTTCATATAAATGCGTGTACCATGAAAACCGAGTGACTCACGCATGTCATACGCCGCCGGAATAATATGGATTTCCTCATCTTTTTCTCCCAGAGAAATCCCCAGTCTTGCCGCTACTGCACAAAACGACGGCACACCACTTACGATCCGCGCCTCCCAGCCGGCATCTGCCGCACATCTGTGCATATACATATAGGTAGAATATATCCCCGGATCTCCAATTGTGAGCATTCCTACCCGCAGTCCCTGCCGGAGATAATCTTCCACAGCATCATAAATCCGTTTGTGTGCCAGTTCCAGTTTCTGTGCATCTTTGATCATCGGAAATGGCATGCAAAGAAGTGGCATATCTGCAATTTCCGGACAAACCTGCTCCACGATCCGATACGCATAACATTCCTCTTTTGACACTGCCGGAAGCACAATGAGATCACAGCTGCGAATCGTTTCCAATGCCTGTATGGTCATAAGTTTCGGATCTCCCGGTCCCACACCGATTCCATAAAGGATACCCGGACGATTTTCTGTTGTTAAATCACAAAATAATTTTTTCGTTACCTGTCGCAAATGAGTCAGATACACCTCCCGGACAGCCGGATACTCCCCAATTCCCCGAATCACACATTCCGGCTGGTATCCGGCCGTCTGCAATTTTCCGGCAAAGGAATCCGCATCCGGCTGCTCCCCGTCCTGCATGCCGCCTGCCATATCATTATTTGCATGGTCTCCCGCCACCAGCATAAACGGTGTAAGAAGCACTTTCCCGTTCTGTCTGCTCTGCAGCCCGGACTTCATCCGTGCAATCACGTCTTCAATGGTAATACTTCCCTCCACTGTTGCGATATAGATTTCATGCTTTGCATAAGCACGCAGCGACTGTTCCATCATCGCATAACTGGCATCTGCCGCATGTTCGGTTCCATGCCCCATCAAAATCAATGGGAAATCTCCCACCTCTTCCTTCAGCGACTCCCACAGTGCTTTTGCCACATCCTCATAATCCTGCGGTTTTGCCAAAAGCGCATCGGCAACTGCAATCTGCTCGAAAGCACCGGCATATTTTTTCGCCGCTTCCTTGAGTCTGTGATTTTCAATTCCGTCAATCACATGGGTAGGAAATACAGCTACATGCGTCACTCCCTGTTTTTTCATGCTTTCGAGAGCTTCCGTCGGACTCTTTGCTTCTATATGCTCGCGCTTTTTCATTGCGTTACGCACAATCGTACTCGAGACAGCTTCCTCTACCACGGCATCCGGATACAATGCCCGGACCTGCCGCGTGATGGCTGCAATATTTTTCTGCCGGGTATCCGGATAGGTTGTTCCAAAACTCACAATTAAAATTGCTTTTTTCATGTTATTTTGCATTCCTCTCTCTGTGATATAAGCGTGCTGCCTGTACAAAGTGTTCCACAAATGCCGGATTGGACGGATAATACAAATGTGGATAACCCCACCAGTTTCTGTCGTCCTCGTGGATACATGTCCAGGATGTTCCGCTTACCGGTTTGACCGCCACGCAGCTTTCTCCGTTGTTATCACTGTCATAGTAATGAAATTCATGTGCACGGACAGGTTTTCCCGCCAGGAAATGGGACGTCTGTTCCATCACATTTACATAGCCAAAACGTACAAGTTTTCCCCGGTTATGACAGCTGCCCGTTATGATACCTGCCATCGGCCAGTTTTCTCCTTCTTCATCTGTCATGGATTCATGCAAATACATAAACCCGCCGCACTCTGCCACGGACGGCATACCATTTTCAATTGCCTCCCGAACAGAATTGCGCATGGAGACATTTTCTGAAAGCTGCCGGGCACACAGCTCCGGATAGCCTCCTCCCAGAAGAAGCGCATCCGCTTCCTCTGGAATTTTTTCCTGTCCAAGCGGCGAAAACCAGACGAGTTTTCCACCATACGCTTCCAGAAGCCGCAGGTTATCCTCATAATAAAAACAAAATGCCTCATCTTTTGCAACTGCAATAACCGGACATTCCTCCTGCTGTTTTTCCTTTTTCTGTAAAACCCCTTTGTCTTTTCCCGGTTCCTGTAATTTAGGCAGTTTCGTTTTTCCGTCCCGAAACGCATGTAAAAGTGCCCAGCTTTGCAACAGCTGCAGCATCCGATCCAGATCTGCGGTCTCTTCCAGTTTTTCCGCAGCCTGATTGACCTGCTTGCGCAGACCTTCCATTTCCTGTGGCATTTTCAAACCCAGATGCCGGCTCTCCAGATGCAGATTTTTCTGTACCGGAAAACATCCCAGCACCGGAAGGCCCAGTTCTTTCTCAATCACCGGCGTCATTGTCCGGCAGAACCCTTCCGATGTGCGGTTTAATATCACACCAATGATCCGGTGATCCCTGTCATACTGTAATATCCCTGCCAGAAGTGCCACCATCGTGCGCCCCATCCCACGGGCATCCAGCACAAGCACAACCGGCAGATCCAGAGTCTGCGCCAGGTGATAGGCAGAGCCCTCTTTTTGTGTGCCCCCAAGACCATCGTATAATCCCATCGCTCCCTCGATCACCGAATAGGTGAAGTTCTCCCGGTCATATCCATACAGTTCCCGGATCTGATCTGCCCCTGAAAAAAACGTATCCAGATTGCGCGACGGTACACCAATCACCTGACGGTGAAACATGGGATCAATATAGTCTGGTCCGCTTTTGAACGCACGAACTGCAAATTTTCTGTTTTTCATTGCTGCCAGCAACGCACAGGTGATTGTCGTTTTTCCACTGCCACTTTGCGGCGCTGCCAGTACCATTCCACTGTGTAACATAGTTCTCTCCTCATTATGCCATCGTCAGCACACAGATATATACTGGGTTCTCAGCCTGCATCAGATGATAGGTTCCCACGGTTTTTGCTCTGCTGACCTGCACCTGTATGATTTCTGTCTGCATTTTCCCTGCAGCAAGTTCTGTAATCTGAGCCACGGTTTCAAGACTTATGGCATTGACAACCACACGTGTCCGTGGATTCTTCTCCCAGATGACATGCAGAATATCCGCAAGGCGTCCACTGCTTCCCCCAATAAATACATGTGTCGGAGGTTCCAGGGATTCCAATATTTCCGGTGCTTTCCCATCCACCGGAATCACATTTGCCAGATGAAATTTTTCCAGATTCCGGCGCAGAAGCTGCTGTGCTGTGGCTTTTTGCTCAATGGCGTACACACGAATCCCCGGACTGCATTTTGCGCACTCCACTGCAATTGATCCGGTACCGCTCCCCACATCATATACCACAGCATCTTCTGTCAGGCCAAGTTTACATAAGGAAAGTGCACGCACTTCTTCCTTGGTCATTGGAACCGTTTTTTCCCCTTCCACGACACGCAAAAATGATTCATCGGACATCCCTGGAACAAGACGTCTTTTTTGCACATTTTCATTGCATAATAACAGGGTATACAGGCCCTCTTCTTTTGTATTTTTTGCCTCTTTGCACGATAATTCGCGGATTTTTTCTGCATCATAAGAAAGCTGAAACCCAGCAATCATGCGGGTTTGCGTCAATTTTTCTTCTTCTATCCAGCATCCGATCCGTCGGACATCCTCCACTCCGGAAACCAGCAGAAACGTCTTGGGAAAATGCCGGATCGCATCGAGAACGAGCGCTCTGGTCTCCGCGGTATCTTCTTTCCCATGAATACTTAAAATTTTTGCATCCTGCCAGGCAATTCCTGTTGCCGCAGAGAGGTAGGAAACGGATGAAATTCCTGGAAAAATACGAATTTTTTTGTAATTATTTTTATTTAATTCTGTTTTTATTTTTTCTGTTCCACTGTAAAATCCAGTATCTCCGGAAAATAATATGGAGACTTTCAGTTTCTGGCCATCCATTTGGGATTCCTTTTGTCTTAAAACCGGTAAAATATCTTTTGCGAGATAAAAAGGATAGGTTTCCTTACTGTTTTCCACCACTTCGAGCATCCGTTCTGCCCCAAAAACCACATCAGACGCTTCCAGCGCTCTTTTTGCTTCCTGTGTCAGTGTCGCTGCACTCATACCGATGCCAATCAGGGAAATTTCCACCTCCGGACGACCGGAAATCGTATGTCCAAGCAGACGGGAAAGTGTTTCGGTTACCTGTGCATAAGACATTCCCTGTTCCTGTTCCTGTTTCCCGATCACGCATGCCGTAATCCCTGCTTTCTGCGCTGCCGCAAGTTTTTCCTGAAATCCGCTGTGCGCACCGCTGGCTTTTGTAACCAGATAGCGGATCGAAAACTGATGGATCATTGCCAGATTCATTTCCTCCGAAAACGGGCCCTGCATCGCAAGAATCTGCTTTCCGCGGATACCCGCCTTTTCACAGAGACCGATACTCTCCAATCCGGGAAGCACACGCACAAACAAACGCTCCTTCAGGGGTGCAAATACCGCCAGCTCTTTGCTTCCGGTTGTCAGAAGAATGTTTCCGGATGTGTCCGTAAGTGCCTGGACACAGCTTTCATAATCGGCAAACACATGCACGGTTCCAGCGCGCTCTTTCATGCCTTCGTTTTCCGGTATGCTACAGATTCCATCGTCCATTCGCCGCTGGAGCCGCAGATATGGAATTCCACTTCCTTTTGTACTCTCCCGGATGTTGGCAGACACTTCTGTGGCAAACGGATGCGTAGCATCCACGACTGCCGCATAGTTGTTCTGTCCGTTTTTTTTCAGCAGGGCGCTCATTTCCTCTACGTCCAGTCTTCCTACACAGACCTTCACCCCGGCAAGTTCCGGCATGACCATCTGACCGTATTCGGTTGCTACATGCACATCACAGGCAATATGTGCCCGTGAAAGTTCCTGTGCGAGAAGACGACCTTCCGTTGTTCCCGCATAAATTAACACTTTCTCTGCCATCTTATTCCTCTTCCCCGTTTTCTGCTGCTATATATGGTATCCTCTCGGTGTCACAAGCTTTCCATCAATAATTTTTGTCTGGGAATTCCCGATAAATACCGTGGTAAACATGTTCACCGGTGTATGCACCAGTTCCTCCATGGGAAGTGTTACGGCTTTCGTATCATCGCGTCCGATATTTTCCACATACCCACAGGCACGCTCCAGTTCGACCCCGTGTTCCATCAGAATTCTGCAGGCACGCTCCAGATAGTCTGCCCGTTTATGGCTCGACGGATTATAAATTGCCATTGCAAAATCTCCCTCTGCCGCTGCAATCAGCCGCTTTTTAATCCTCTCCCACGGGGTGAGAAGATCACTCAGGCTGATCACGCAAAAATCATGGTTGAGAGGAGCCCCAAGCACTGCCGCACCGCTGCTTGCTGCTGTTATTCCGGGAATTACTTCAATGATACAATCATCATATAATTTTCCGATTTCCAGCATCAGGGATGCCATCCCGTAAATTCCGGCATCTCCGCTGCAGATCAATGCCACTTTTTTGCCTTCTCTTGCCTTCTCGAAACACATCTGGCAGCGTTCCCGCTCCTGCCGCATCGGTGTAGACAATAATTCTTTGCACCCGAACCGTTCCCCAAGCAATTTCAGATATACGGTATAACCGATGATCACATCACTGGCTTCTAACACCTGCATGGCTTCCTGCGTCATCATATTTTCCTGTCCCGGTCCCATACCGACCACATAAATCCGGTGTTTCATTTCTTTCTCCTTCCTTTCATTTCACGCAAACGCCTGTTTCACACAAACTGCAATACGATTTTCTCCCGTTTTGCCACGGCAATTGTCACGCCATCCATAGCCTGCTTATGTATCAGCAAACTACCTCCGTCTGCTGCAGCGACCGCAGCACGCTCACACACATTATCCACTCCCACTGTCTGAGCCACAAACGCGGATGCGGTGAAATCACCCGGCACTTTTTTCAGTTCTCCGGCAGAAAAAACGACAAACGGTACTCGCAAATGCTGTGCCAGTTCCTGCAGACCGGGTTCTTTTTCCTTCACATCAACCGATGCCAGGGCATAGATATCATCCAGGTCTATTTCTCTGCTATCCACCAATGTTTTTATCATTTGTTTTATCTCGTTATAACTTTTATTTTTTCTGCATCCCATGCCAAGTACGGCTGTTTTCGGAGCTAAAACAAGCGTTTTACGGTCTTCCTGTGGCTCTTTTTTTGTAATCCACACATCCACAGCATGTTCCGCCTGTGCTTCGTTCCACGAAATCAGCTTTACTTCCTTTGGTGGCTGTAATTCTGCCATCTCCTCTGGGGACATGCATGCCGGATCTACCGCCATCACAATGATTTCGCCCTGTAACAGTTTTCCAGACACATGCCGGATCGCTTCAGGGTTACACACCCGCAGGCCATTTTTTCTTGCAAACACATCAACGGCAAAAAGCCCATTCACGTCCGTTGCAGTCGTCACAACCGCTGTGGAATGTAATGCTTCTGCAATCTGCTGCGCCAGTTCATTGGCACCGCCCAGATGTCCGGACAGCACCGGAATCACAAACTGTCCGGCCTCATCCAGCACCAGTACCGGACTGTCCACGGTTTTGTGGCGGATCAAAGGTGCCACGGTTCGGACGGCAATCCCGAGCGCTCCAATGAAAATCACGGGAAACTGCTGTGCAAAAGCCTCTTCCAGAAAATCCGGAAGTGACCGGTTTCCTCTTTCTCTTATCTGTATCTTTGAAACTGCAGGGTGACCACCGTAACGGCTCTGCCAAAATCCATACGAAACAGAAAGTGAAAGTTCTGTGATTCGTGCCGCAAGCTCTCTTCCACGTTCCGAAAACCAGGTCATATACAGGATCATTCCGGTAACTCCTTCCCCACACCCGTGTCACGCATTGATCTATCGTCTTCTGCGTTTTTTTGTGTTTTTGCCTTGCGGAATTCAGTTGTAAAATCCGGCGCGTAGAGTCTGGAGCGCGTATAATGCTGATTTGATATTACATCTCCGACCAGCACCAGAGCGGTTTTGGTAATATTATGTTTCTTTGCCACCGCCGCCAGCTCCTGCACAGTACAGATATATGCTTCCTCGTCCGACCAGGTTGCCTTGTACACCAGTGCCGCAGGTGTATCCGGCTCATATCCACCATTTACAAGGCGCCGTGATAATTCCTCCAGCATTCCGGTACTCAGATAAATTGCCATGGAAGCATGGTGTGCGGCAAAACTCTCAATACTCTCCTTTTCCGGTACCGCCGTCCTTCCGGCCATCCGGGTGATGATCAGTGACTGTGACACATCCGGAAGGGTATATTCCAGATTCAGCGATGCCGCTGCTCCAAAACAGGCACTCACTCCCGGACAACTCTCATACGCAATCCCCTTCTGATCGAGAATATCCATCTGTTCCCGCACCGCTCCGTATATACTGGGTTCTCCCGTATGAAGTCGAATCGTGACTAAATTATTTTTTTCTGCCTGTTCCATCACCGAAATAACCTCTTCAAGTGTCATTTTGGCGCTGTTATGAATCTCACAGCCCTCTTTTGCATAATCGAGAAGCTGTGGATTGACCAGCGAACCGGCATAGATGATGACATCTGCTTTCTGCAGCAGACGCATTCCCCGCACAGTAATCAGATCCGGTGCTCCGCTTCCTGCTCCGACAAAATAAATCATAGCAACCTCCTGAGTAATTCTTCTGCTTTTGCAGTCATCCCAAGCAGCCCGTAGGTATTGGAATAGACAATACACTCGATCTGTAACCGACCGGCCGCACGTTTTTTCAGATAGAAATCAATTTTTTTCATGATATCTTCCATAACATCTTCTTTTTTACCTTCGGCATCAATAAACGCAAGTGCTTCCTCGGTTGTGACGCAATCTAAAATCTTCTTTAAACATTCTAAAGATACATTTTCACGGATGCCGGCTGCCGCTAAAAGTTCCATCCGACAATCTCCCTCATGGGAATGGGTGTTCATAATGCCTCCCGCCACCTTAATCAGTTTTCCAATATGTCCGGTCAGAAGCATTGCACAAAATCCCAGTTCCGCCGCCATATCGATCGTCTCACCGATAAAATTACTGCATTTCACACTGCGGTCAAGATCATATCCATAGGTCTGCTGCATGAAATCCAGTCCATAATTTCCCGGTGAAACTGCCGCAATGGTCTGCCCTTCTGCACGCTGCTGGCGGAGTTCCACACGAATGGTCTCCTTAAGTGCCTGACTGCTCATCGGTTCCACAATTCCTGTCGTTCCCAGTATTGAGATTCCCCCGACAATCCCCAGTCTTGGATTAAACGTGCGCTCTGCAAGTACTTCCCCATCCGGCACGGAAATCAGAATATGCAGCGTTCCGTGAAAATCACAGAGCCGGCACACTTCCTGCACTTCCCGGGTGATCATTTCCCGCGGCACATGATTGATTGCGGCATTGCCTACGGGCTGATCCAGTCCGGGTCTTGTCACACGGCCCACACCTTTTCCTCCGTCAATCTGCAGAAGTTCTTTTTCTCCATCCCCGCCGTTGTCCGCGGTGACCGTGGCACAGATTTTACTTCCGCTGGTCACATCCGGATCATCGCCGCCATCCTTGACCACAGCGCAGGAAACCTGAGATTCCCCGCGCACGATATCCGTCACTTCCGCGGTGTATGGAATTCCTTTTGGGGTCTCAATCATTATACAGTTTTTTATTTTTCCCGTCAGAAGCATATATGCCGCAGCCTTTGCAGCAGCGGCAGCACAGCTGCCGGTTGTAAATCCGTACCTCACACCAGATACGCCTCCTTCTTTCCTTTATACCGGCCGGATCTGATATAACAGTGCGTTTACGATTGCTGCCGCTACATTGCTGCCGCCTTTTCTACCGCGGTTGACAATATGCGGCACATCTGTTTTTAAAATCAGTTCTTTTGCCGCCTCTACATTTACAAATCCCACCGGAACTCCAATAATAAATGCAGGACGCCAATCACTTTTCTGCATCAGTTCATAGAGTGAAATCAATGCCGTCGGCGCATTTCCCACGGCAAAAATTACAGGTTTGTCAATATTTGCTGCATGTTCCATGCTGACCGTCGCACGTGTCACCTGCCGCGTCTTTGCCTCCCGCGCCACATCCTCATCTGCCATAAAACAATGCACCGTTCCTCCGAATTCCGCTAACCGTTTTTTGTTGATGCCTGCAAGCGCCATATTGGTATCCGTGACAATGTCAGCGCCACCTGCAATCAGTTCTTTGGCAATCTGCACGGCATGGGGTGAATACGTCATCGTCTTTGCATAATCAAAATCCGCACTTGTATGGATCACGCGCTTTGTCACCGGCTCCTGTTCCGGCGGAAGCACGATACCACGCTCCTTTAGTTCTTCCCCTATGATGGCAAAACTTCGTTTTTCAATCTCTCCCGGAAGAACATATTCAATGTTTTCCATAGCGTTTTTCTTCCCCTTTCTTCTTTATATCCAGCAATGCCTCAATCAGTTGTACATTTTCCGGATGACCTTTTACGGCAATTCTGTAAAAGTCCTGTCCCAGTCCTGTATAGTTTGCGCAGTTTCGGATCAGAATTCCTCTTTCCAGCAATAACCTGTACAGTGGAATTTGTGTTTTTAGTAACAAAAAATCAGCTTCCGAAGGAAAAATTGTCATCTGATTTCCAAATATTTTTGTTAATTCGTGTTTTAAAAATTCTTTTTCTTTTTGAATCAGCTCAATTGTATCCATCAGATACTTTCTGCGATTCCAACCGGGAATCGAATCATCCAGAATATCCATGCCGATCCGCTGGGCAATCACAGATACATTCCACTCCGGCAGCTGATACGCAATTTTTTCACAGATTTCTTTTTGCGCCAGCAGATACCCCAGCCGGATTCCCGGAATCGCATAGATTTTTGTATATGCACGCACCACAATCAGATGCGGATATTTCCGGATCCAGGAAGCATATCCTTCCGCCCCCGTGAATGCAATGAAACATTCGTCCAGCACCACAGTGATGCGTCTCTTTTCACACACGTCAAGAAGCGTCTCCAAAAGAGACGCTTCCATTTTGTTCCCCACCGGATTCGCGGGGTTCGCCAAAAATAATAAACCGATTCCATCCAGCTGCCTGCACAATGACTCCATCTGTGCCATATCCATGGCAAAATTATTTTCTTCCCGCAACGGAATACTGCATATCTCGGCTCCCACTGTCTGAGCCGCCCAGGCATATCCCGAAAAAGAAGGAGCCAAAATGCCCACCCGCTTCGGGCGCAGTGCATGCACAATCGCAACAAATAATTCGGATGCTCCGTTGCCACACACTACTTCTTCTGTTGAAAAACCATAAAGTGCTGCAAGCCGTTCCCGCAACAGCACATTGTCATACTGTGGATAACGGTTGCTGTGAACCGCCGCTTCCGCCATCCGTTTCTGCAATATCTCCGGCAGCGGCAGCGGATTGGTATTTACAGAAAAATCATATGTGATCTGATTTTGATAAATATCCCCACCGTGTGCGGCCACTGTCATGCTGCGTGTTCTCCTTCTTTCATGTTTTCCCGTATCTGCATTACTGCTTTTCTTCCTATTTTACTACAGGAATTCTTTGATTCCAAGGAAAAATCACACAAACCATTTTTATTGTAGATCTCCAGCCAGCTCCTGCATCAGATGATGTACCGTAGTGATCTCGTGAATCCGCCCCGTATTCGCCCCACAGAATACCAGACCGTTTTCCACATCCCCGCGCACGGCATCGATCAACGCTTTCGTAATACAGTAAGGAACTTTCTGCGGACTGCATTTTTCCAGACAGTTGTAACATTTACTGACTGGCAGCTTTGCGCGCTTTACACGGTCGATAAACTTATTGCGCAGTGCACGTCCCGGCATACCGACCGGGCTTTGGATAATTTCGATATTTTCCTCACTGGCGTGAATATACGCCTCCTTGTATGCCTCCGATGCATCACATTCTTCGGTTGCGACAAAGCGGCTGGCAATCTGCACACCATCCGCGCCGAGATCCAGCGCATGCGAAATATCTTTCTGATCAAATATCCCGCCGGCCACAATGACCGGAATATTTTTCTGATACCGCTGTTCGTATTCCTTTTTGCAGTCGATAATCTGCCGGATCTCTCCATCAAAATTAATGGCATCCATATGTGCCAGCTGTTCATTGGAAAACCCCAGATGCCCGCCGGCTTTCGGTCCCTCCACTACAATAAAGTCCGCCGTGCGGTCATAGCGGTGCGCCCACATCTTCAATATCAGCTGGGTTGCACGCTTCGAGGATACAATCGGGGCTATCTTTGTCCGGCAGGTTCTGCTGACAAGCTCCGGCAGATTCATGGGAAGCCCGGCTCCACTGATAATCACATCTGCCCCTGCCGCAACTGCTGCCTGGACATGCTCTTTGTAATGCTTTAATGCAACCATAATATTGACACCCACAAGTCCGTTTCCACAGGCAAGCTCCTTTGCTTTCCGGATATGTTTTTTGATGGCTTTTAAGTTACAGCCTGCCTGATCATTCTCGAAGCCTTCTTCATCGTAGCCGATCTGCGCAGTAGAAATGATACCGACACCGCCCTCCTTTGCCACAGCTCCCGCCAGATGACTTCTGCTGATTCCTACCCCCATGCCACCCTGGATGATCGGAATTTTTGCAATCAGATCCCCGATCTGCAGTTGTTTCAACTTTGATGTATATGTGCTTATCATGCACGTTTCCTCCATATTTCAAAACTGTTTGACTATCAAACAATTTTCAGTATATGGCAATGTGGTTTCTTTGTCAACATATATTTGTTTTCATTTCTTTTATACGTAGTTTTATTTACTACTTCCATATCTGATATTTCTTCTAAATGCAAAAACCGTGGGTTTCCGATTTCACTGAAATCCTGAAAACCCACGGTATCCGGCATGTCGTCTTATCCTTTGACAGCCCCCACAATTCCGTTTGCAAAACTTTTCTGCAGAACAAGGAAGAGGATGCCCGTCGGAAGAGAACAGATGAGTACTCCGAGCATAAGCACACCGTAATCAATGCTGTAGCCGCTGGAGAGGTTTGCAACCAGCATCGGCATGGTCTGGGAGGAATCATCCATCATAATAACCTTTGGCCATAAGTAATTGTTGCATGATGATACGCACCAGGGGCAGATCGGTCGGGTCAAGGGTAAGCATTGGTATTCCCGTCTTTTGATACACCTGCTGGCCGATCTCCATATAGCGTGACCAGGTCAGATTCTGCATATCAGCCTCGGAAAATCCCGCCTGTTCTAAAATATCCAGACGGTAAAACAGAGCCGCTGTTCCACAGTCAAACGGGATTCCATAGGACTTTCCATCATGTTCTACCAGTTTGCGTTTATAATCCACATACTTGTCATAATCCACACGGTCATCCAGCGCAACAAATTCCTCTTCATAATTTTGCAACATATGATGCGGCAAATACCTTTTGCAGTTCTTCTCCTGTTTTTGTTTCCCCGAGCAGCAATTCTTTGAGCAGTTCCTCCGCGGTTTCCCCGGTCATTGCATGATCCGGATGCCAGCCGGGAATCCGCGCTGCCGCTTTTTGAAGCACGCCAAGAAGCTCATGTGGTGTGAGGGTTGGCTTTAAGATATAATCCACCACCCCCTGCATGAGCGTCTGCTTTACATATTCAAAATTATCGTATCCACTGAGAATGATCATCTGGACGTGCGGATAGCGGTGATGTACCGCCACCGTAAAATCGACACCGTCCATCAGCGGCATTACAACGTCACTGAGAACAATCTGTGGCTGAAGCTTTTCGATCTGATCCATGGCATCTTTGCCATTTGCAGCTTCCCCCATAGTAAATATCCCCAAAAACGGTCTTATCCTCTATCGTGCATTTGCCGGCTCCACGTTGACCGACTTTCCTTTGATCTTTACATTTTTCATGGCTTTTAATACATCTTTTCCATACTCCTGCGGCACCTCGACAAATGTGTAATTATCATACATGTCAATTGCTCCCACAAGTTTGCCCGGAATCTTTGCCTCTCCGGCTACAGCCCCGAGAATATCTCCCGGGCGGATCCGCTGGCTCTTTCCGATGTTAATGAACAGACGTACCATCCCTTCCTCGGCTCCGGTATCTCCTGCTAATGCATCATCAAATTCGTGATCCTCCTTTGATAATTCCACTCCGCCGATTGCCTGTTTTAAAAATGCAGCTGCAATATCCATCGCGGTATAATCAGAGTTGTTCACCTGCTGCTCTATCAGTTCAATCATATCGCGCAGATCTCCGTCCTCGATAATCTGTCCGATCCCGTCAAGAATCTTATCTGCCTTGATCGCTGCCACATCATCCGAAGATGGGATTGGCTGCGCCTTGATCTTTGTCTTGCAATAGCGCTGGATCTCTTTGAGTTTGTATACTTCCTTGCCCTTAACGAAATTAAACGCTTTTCCGGTACGGCCGGCGCGTCCGGTTCTTCCGATCCGGTGCACATAATATTCATTGTCCTGTGGCAGGTCATAGTTGAATACCGCTTCAACATCATCCACATCAATTCCACGCGCTGCGACATCGGTTGCAATCAAGATATCTGTTTTCCCATTTCGGAATTTTTTCATCACTCGGTCACGCTGCACCTGTTTCATATCGCCATGAATTCCCTCTGCTGCATAGCCGCGCCCCTGTAATTCCGATGCCAGTTCATCCACCATGCGCTTGGTATTACAAAATACCAGCGAAAGCTTTGGATTATAATAATCCAGCAGTCGTGTCAGCACTTCCATCTTATCATTTCTGCGCACATCATAATAATACTGGTCAATATTTGGAACCGTCAGTTCTTTCTTCGTCACCTTGATCGTAGTCGCATCATGCTGGAATTTTCTTGTGATTTCCAGAATCGGCTTTGGCATAGTTGCCGAAAAAAGTACGGTCTGCCGGTCTTCATCCGGGATATAGGATAAAATTGTTTCTATATCCTCGCGGAATCCCATATTAAGCATCTCATCCGCTTCATCCAGCACAATCGTGTTAATATAATCACAGCGAATGGTTTTGCGGCGCAGATGATCCATCACACGCCCCGGTGTTCCGATGATGATGGTTGCCCCACCTTTTAATGCCTTGATCTGACGGGAAATATCCTGCCCTCCATAAATGGGAAGCACTTTGATCCCATGCATATATTTTGCAAGTTTCCGGATTTCTTCCGCACTCTGGATGGCCAGTTCTCTTGTCGGAGAAAGTACGATTGCCTGCGTTTTTTTATTATTAGGGTCCACTTTCATCAAAAGAGGGATTCCGAAAGAAGCCGTCTTTCCGGTCCCGGTCTGTGCCTGACCAATCACATCTACCCCACTCATCACAACCGGAATCGCCTGTGACTGGATAGGTGTTGCCTCTTCAAATCCCATCTCTTTGATTGCCCGCAGAAGCTGCGGATATAACCCTAATTCTTCAAATTTAACTGTTTCCATTTTCATCCTTTTCTTTTTGCCAGGTTTCGACTGCCATGCCGTTACAATGTGGTTCCCATGGTCACGTCTTCAGTTTCATCAAGCCCCCCTACACAATAATTGTTCCTGCTGAATTTCTTCACCCGGTAAAGCATATTATCTGCTGCATGCAAAAAATCCCAGCTGCGGTTTCCCTTGCGCGGGATTCCCCAACAGACTCCCTGCGAAATCGTCACTACCGGAAGTGCCTTGGAAAACCGGTGTTCCATTTCCAGTGCAAGTACACGTCTGCGCAACTCTTCTGCAAAGGAAACAGCCTGTTCCCGTGTCACATTCGCATAGATAATGACAAATTCATCCCCTCCATACCGTGCACAGAATCCTTCCGCTTCCTCCACAAGATTACGGATTGTATTTGCGATACTTACCAGACACTGGTCTCCTTCCTGATGTCCGTAATTATCATTATATTCCTTAAAATAATCAATATCGAGTATTTCCATCGCAACCGGAATATCATTCTCCTGCGAATAGGTAAACACTTCTTCCGCATAATCATTCAGACGGAACCGGTTTGCCATACGCGTCAGCGGGTCCTGCTCGGAACGCTCCTGTAATACCATATTCTTTCGTTCCGCTTTCATCCTGGCTTTGCGCATATTTTCCAGATTTTTGCGCAACGTAATCATACTCGAAAGCATGTTGCGCGTCACTACTTCATTCCGTTCAGACAATTCATAGTAAAGCCCGGCAGCCTGCAGATATTCCGCATTCTGGTTATGCTTCCGGTAAAATTTCATCTTCAGGGACAGAACTTTCAGCTGCAGATTAATGATCTTAAAATTCACCACCTGTGGTTCGATTACCTCAATGATACGCCAGAACGATTCATCCTGGTCCGTTTCCAGCAACACCAGACAACAACGGTAATAATCCGAAAAAAAGTCCAGCACCGTCAGATTATCCGGAAGGTTCTGATGGATCATCTGAATACTCTCATTCCGCTTCTGTACATCTCCCATCTTGTGATAATAAATTACATCCACGATGTCGATAAACAGCCGCTCTGTAAGGGCAACCTGTTCCCAGCCATCTTTATGCAGATACTCCAGATATGGTTTTGCTTCCTCCAGACGATCCTGCAGGATCAGACATTCTGCCATATTTCCATAAAAAGCATACATATAAAAATTATACTTTTCATCCTTCTGTTTTGTCTGCAAAATCTGATAAGCTTCTAAAAAAGAATTCTCGGAATCTGCATAATGCCCACACTCCAGATACAATAACCCCATATTGATCAGAATCATAACCTTTTGCATCGGAAGATCATATGTATCACTGTCCTTAAGACCATTCATATAATAGTCAAGCGCAAGCGATGGATTTCCTCTGCTCATGGATGCGATTCCCAGAAAATTGTAACAACGCACCACAAGTTCCCATTCCTCTGCACGGTCCAGATACGTCAGTGCCTCTGTCATCATATGGAAAAAATGTGCTCCGTCATTTAATTCATAATAGATTTCCCCACCATAAAAGAAACCGAATCCCATCAGCTTTGAATCATCTGTTTTTCGTCCATACGCTATGATATCCCGACAGCATTCCAACACCACGTCCGCATTGGTTTCCCGATTTTCCAGAACTGTATGAATCCACTGTTGTACGGTTGTATTGTACTGGTTAAATTCCATATTTTATCCCTCTTAAGCTGAGATACCTCTTGATTATGTACGGTTTTTTCGCATAAAGCTCCAAAACCGTTTACATTTTATTGTATTAGAAAAAACTATGAATGTCAATCCAGCGTATCCATCGCCATCTGCGGAAGATATTCTTTCGGATCCACAGCTTTTCCATCTTTTTTCAGCTGAAAATAGACGTTACTGCCTTCGGTTGTATAATATTTTGTCGGCTCACTGACATATCCCAGCACCTGACCAGCTTCCGGCGTATCCCCTTTTGCAAAATTCAGTTCCTTCAACTGTCCGTAAACCGCAGCATATCCGTCACCCAGATCCTGTATCACCGTACATCCGGTTTCTTCATTTTCCTGAATATCCGTTATTTTTCCCGTTGCCATTGCAAACACTTTATCATTGACATTGCCACTGATCACCATGGCAGGATTGCATCGGTACTGCTCTAACGTGGGAAAATAAATGGTGGAATCCATGCTGTAATCCAGAAGAACATCTCCCTCAATTGGCCAGACCGCAGAACTCTTGTCAAAATGCTGTGTCACGGTGGCTGCTGTCTCTACTGTTTTTTCTTCGTCCTGTTTCTTCTCTTCCTCCTGCTGTGTTTCTTCCTGTTTCATTTTTTCCTGCTCTGCCAGCTTTAACGCCTGTTCTTCCGCTTTTTTCGTTGCATCTTCCACACTTATTTCCGGTTTCACTTCATAGGAAGCCGGTGCCTCCTGCTGGGTCTGTGCCGCAATTTCCTGTTCTGCTTCCCTGCGTTCTTTTCCTTTATCCGTGGCATATACACTGACAAATCCAATCACTCCCGCTACCAGACACGCGACAGTAGCTATATACTGTTGTTTTCTCATTTGGCTTACCTCCATCATCATTTCGTTTTATGGTCTTTGATGATAGTATGGACTGCCCACGCTGTTTTTATACAGCACTCCTGTGATCATAAATAATATTGGAGAGCTGTGCAAACTGCTCTAAAGAAAGTGCCTCTCCACGAATATTAACCGGTACGCCAAGTTTCTCAATACATGCCTGCAGTTCTTCTTTCGGAAGACCGAATGCACCATAATTGGCAAGCCCGTTTGCCAGTGTTTTCCTGCGCTGATTGAACGATGCCCGGATCACCTGAAACAGCAGTTTTTCGCTTTTTACGGTAACCGGCGGCTCACTATGACGTGTCAGACGGATCACGGCACTGCCGACTTTCGGCTGCGGCATAAAACAGCTTGGCGGAACATTGACTACGATTTCCGGTTTTGCGTAATATTGCACCGCCAGGGAAAGTGCGCCATATTCCTTGCTTCCCGGTCCTTCCTGCATACGATCCGCTACTTCTTTCTGTACCATGATCGTGATACTGTCGATCGGCACATGGCTTTCAAACAATCCCATAATGATCGGAGTCGTAATGTAATACGGAAGATTTGCAACGACCTTGATCGGTTTTCCGTTATTTTTTTCTTCCGCAAGTTTTGAAATATTTACTTTTAAAATATCTTCATTCAATACATCAACATTATTATATTCCGCAAGCGTATCTTTTAGAATCGGAATCAGATTGGTATCTATTTCCACTGCCACTACCGCGCGTGCCGCCTCACAGAGATATTGTGTCATGGTTCCGATTCCCGGACCGATTTCCAGCACAAAATCATCCTTTGTGATCTGCGCAGCTTCTATAATTTCCTCTAAAATTCCTGTATCAATCAAAAAATTCTGTCCAAATTTTTTCTGAAAATTAAACTGGTATTTCTGCAATACTTCAATAGTATTCTTAGGATTTCCTAATGTAGCCATGTTATTCCTCTCTTTCTATAATCGAAAAAGAGCTGCCTCCGTGGTTTAAGAGACAGCTCTTCGTTTCGTTTTATTATGTGATTAGCCCTGAGCGATTGCTCCAGTTGGGCAAACACCAGCACATGTACCACAATCAACACAACTATTTGCATCGATCTCGTACTGAGAAGCACCTGCAGAGATTGCTCCTACAGGACACTCGCCTGCACATGTACCACAGCTAACGCATGAATCAGAAATAACGTATGCCATAATAAAATCCTCCTTATGAATAATGATCATTATTGCCTTATTGGCTTAATGGTATTCTAGTACAAACCCGTCCAAAGCGCAAGCATTTCGGCAAATGTATTTAATTTGATGCATGATCATAAGAAAAATTTTATCGTTCCAGATTTGCAAACTTCGTGTATTCCGGCAGCCATGCGAGGTTCACCGTACCGATCGGACCATTACGCTGTTTGGCGATAATGATTTCTGAAATTCCTTTCAGTTCAGTATCCTTGTTATAATAATCATCACGATAAATAAACATCACGACATCGGCATCCTGCTCGATCGCTCCGGATTCTCGCAGATCGGAGAGCATCGGACGATGATCCGGTCTCTGCTCTACTGCACGGGAAAGCTGGGACAAAGCAAGCACCGGTACATTCAGTTCACGGGCAAGTGCTTTCAGGGAACGGGAGATGTCCGAAATCTCCTGCTGCCGGCTGTCTGTACTCCTGCCGGACCCAGACATCAACTGCAGATAGTCAATGATGATAAGTTTCAGATCATGCTCCAGCTTATATTTACGGCATTTACTGCGCATCTCGGAAATACTGATTCCTGGCGTATCATCAATGATCAGTTCGGAATCCCCTATGATTCCGGCTCCTTCGACGAGTTTCGCCCAGTCAGCATCCGACAGATTACCGGTACGAAGTGCCTGTGCATCTACACGGGATTCCAGGGAGAACAGTCGGTTTACCAGCTGCTCCTTCGACATTTCCAATGAAAATATCGCCGTGCACATGTTTTCATGAAATGCCACATACTGTGCAATGTTTAAAACAAACGCTGTCTTTCCCATAGACGGACGGGCTGCAATCAATACCAGATCCGATGGCTGTAATCCCGCTGTCCGGTAATCCAAATCAATAAACCCTGTCGGTATTCCCGTAACATTTCCGTCCTGCTGTGACGCTTTTTCAATCTTTTCCAGTGCGTTCATGACAACCTGACGAATCGGCACATAGTCTCCACCGGTACGGCTTGACAACAATGCAAAAATATCATGTTCGGTCTTATCCAGAACACTTTCGAGCGATTCTTTGCCCGCATAGCACTCATTCTCTATCTCTTCCGTGACCCGGATGAGTTTCCGCTTCATGGAATTTTCTTTTACAATATTACAATAATATTTGACATTCGCGGATGTCGGAACCGCACGCACCAATTCTCCAACGAATTCCAGACTGGAGACTTCCTGTGGTACATCCTTTTCCTTGAGTTTATTCTGCAGTGTAACCAGATCCACCGGCTGTCCGCTGCTGTACAATTCGATCATCGCATCAAAGAGAATTCCATACTGCTTGTGATAAAAATCTTCCTGCAGAAGGATCTCCATGGCTGTGACAATGGCATCCTGATCCATGATCATGGAACCAATGACCGACTGCTCGGCTTCCAGACTGTTCGGCATCACCCGCTTGATCAGCGTTTCTTCCAAGCGAACTTCCTCCTATTCCTCAACAACCTGAACACGCAGTGTTGCGGTTACCTTTTGATGAAGCTTCACCGGAATCTCATAAGTTCCAAGAGCCTTGATGGATTCGCCCAGCTGCATCTTCTTTTTATCCAGATCCAGCCCTGCCTGCTCTTTTGCAGCCTGTGCAATTTCCTTGGTGGAAACAGACCCGAAAATACGTCCGCCCTCACCGGATTTGATCTTTACAACAACTTTCTTTGTTCCAATCTCTTCCGCCAGTTCCTTTGCGTGCTCTAAATTTTCAGCTGCCACTTTGTCTGCATGCTGATTCTGCAATTTGAGGTCATTCAGATTCTTTGTCGTTGCCTCTACTCCAAGTTTCTTCGGCAGAATTGCATTGCGTGCATAACCGTCACTCACATTTACGATTTCGCCCTTTTTCCCAAGAGCTTTCACATCCTGTAATAAAATTACTTTCATTCCTGTATATCTCCTTCTTCAAGCATTTCATCAATGGTCCGCATAATGGCATGTTTTGCCTCGGAAATCGTACATCCCGTCAACTGTGCACCAGCCACATTCAAATGACCGCCGCCACCCATTCGTTCCATGATTAATTGTACATTAATTTCATCAATAGAACGCGAACTGATGTATATTTTCCCTGCGTACTCTGTCAGCACAAAAGATGCCTTGATTCCTATAATATTGAGCAGCTCATTTGCTGCCTGCGCGCCGACAATCGTCGGACTTTCCACGTCCTCACTCGGACAGACAGAAATTGCAAATGCACCGCGATATACTTCCGCATGACGCACTGCCTCCGCACGGGCTTTATAGCATGCCATATCATTTCGCAGCATTTTACGCACACGGGTCACTTCTGCCCCGGAGCGTCTGAGATATGCTGCCGCCTCAAATGTACGGACACCTGTTTTGGTCATAAAGTTATTGGTATCAATCAAAATACCTGCATAAATGCAGTCTGCCTCTGCCGGAGAAAGCTTGAATCCCTCCTGGAAGTACTGTAAAACTTCTGCTACCATCTCACAGGCAGAAGACGCATACGGCTCAATATAGGACAGAAGCGGATTTTCAATCACTTCGCTGCCCTGACGGTGATGATCAAACACAACGATCGTATCTGTGCGCGTGAGCAGTTCCGGGCACTCCGTATAACTTGGCCGATTGGTATCTACCACCATAACCAGGGAATTGCGGCTTACTTCCTCGATTGCAATCTCACTGTTGATAAACATGTCTTCCGGATAGCCTTTTTCCGGAGTAAAACATTCCATAAGCGGCCGGATGGAAGTTGTTGGCTCATTGATCACGATCTGTGCCTTTTTTCCAAGCACACGGGCTGCACAGAAAATTCCAATTCCTGCACCAAGGGAATCGACATCTGTCAGGCTGTGTCCCATGATAATCACATTCTCACGGCTTTCAATAATTTCATGCAGCGCATGTGCCTTGACCCTCGCTTTTACACGGGTGTTGCGCTCCACCTGTTTTGCCTTGCCGCCAAAATATGCAATATCCTCACCATTTTTGACAACGACCTGATCGCCGCCCCGTCCGAGTGCCAGATCAATCGCTGCACGTGCCTGCTCATAGTTTTCGTTATAAGAAGTCCCCTTGATCCCGACACCGATACTCAGCGTGACCGCCATCTCATTGCCCACTTTGACCGTCTTGACATCTTCAAGTACACTGAACCGGTCATCCATAAGCTTCTGTAAATATTTATACTTAAATACCACAAAATACTTGTCTTTTTCAATTTTGCGGACAAGCGCATCCATCTTTGAAAAATACTGGTTCACTTTTCGATCGACAAGCGCAATCAGAAGCGAACGCTTCACATCCTCGATACTGTCAAGCGCTTCGTCATAGTTATCAATATAAACAAGTGCCGATACCTGCTTCTGATCCAGATTTTCCTGCTTGCAATGCTGCAGTTCGGTCTCATCAAACAGATACAGTGCCGTCAGGAATTCATCGGAATCCTTCACGTCAATTTCCTTGCTCTCCTCCATGATATCATCAAAATAAATACGATTCAGGGAAATCCGGAAAATGCGCTCCTTTTTTTCAATCGTAATATTCTGTGCATCCTCATGTTTCTGAAGAAACTCACGGGTAATATTGGAAAAAAGGGTTGTAATTGATTTATGATAGTTTCTCCCCACTCCCGTCAGCTCGGAAAAGCGTTCATTCACCCAAAGAATTTTTCCTGTATAGTCCAGCAGCGCATATGGAATTTCAAACTCATTCAAAAGTTTTTTCTGTACCGTTGCATACTGTGTGGCAAAATTGATAATCTCATTTGCAAGCCGCGGTCTGGTATTATAATACAGTCCCAGTTCCAGTACAAAATAGACAGCAATAAATACCGTCAGCAAAAAGCCTGCCGTCACATCGTAAAAATAAAGCCCCACATCTGCGATTGTCATCGGGATCGTCAGCCACAATGGCCAGCAGAGATATGATCTCAGTTTTCCCTTAAACCGAACCTTTGATTTCATTTACGCTCCTGTTCTTTCCACATCCATCGCTCATCTGTGGAATATGCTCCCGCATCAATAATCTATAGTATAACATTTTCCCTGTGCAAAATAAAGACCTTACTGAGATAACAAAAACTGCCCCATTTTCATGGAGCAGTTTCGTCCAATGCATCACAGATGTATCTGTGTTATCCGTTTTCTTTTGCAATTTCCACAATGGATTTGCTCAGTCCTGCAATCCCCTGAATATCCGATGGGATAATAATCTTGGTTGCCTGACCGTCTGCTGCCTTGGCAAATGCCTCCAGACTCTTAATCTGAAGTACCGCATTATCCGGAGCAGCTTCTTTGAGCATACGGAGACCATCTGCATTGGCCTGCTGGATCTTTAATGTAGCCTCTGCCTGACCTTCGGCTTCCTTGATGGTTGCTTCCTTCTGTGCCTCGGCACGCAGGATTGCAGCCTGTTTTTCAGCCTCTGCATCGAGAATTGCAGACTCCTTATTTCCTTCTGCAACCAGAATTGTAGATTTTTTCTCACCTTCTGCACGCAGAATGGCTTCACGCCGCTCGCGCTCTGCCTTCATCTGTTTCTCCATGGCATCCTGAATTGCCTTTGGTGGAATAATGTTCTTTAACTCCACACGATTTACTTTGATACCCCACGGATCTGTTGCCACATCCAGCGTTGCACGCATCTTGGTGTTGATGGTCTCACGGGAAGTCAGGGTCTGGTCCAGCTCCAGATCTCCGATGATGTTTCGGAGGGTGGTGGCTGTCAGGTTTTCAATGGCCATGATGGGATTTTCCACACCATAGGCGAAAAGCTTCGGATCGGTGATCTGGAAAAAGACAACCGTATCGATCCGCATCGTTACATTATCCTTCGTGATAACGGGCTGAGGAGCGAAATCCACAACCTGCTCTTTTAAAATCACCCGTTTTGCCACCCGGTCGATAAAGGGCGCTTTCACATGAAGGCCTACGGACCAGGTACATTTGTAGCCGCCCAGACGCTCCACAACCATGGCTGTGGCCTGGGGGACAATTTTGATACAGGAAACCAGAATCATAAGAATTACGATCAAAACAATCGCAATGAGAATCGATCCTATCAACGCTTCATTCATAATTTACTCCTCCTATTTTGTTTTTACGATCAGCTTGACACCCTCGATCCGCTCCACAATCACTACAGTATCTGCGGGGATCACGGTATCATCCACACTTCTGGCGGTCCACTCTTTCCCTTCCAGACGGGCACAGCCGGTCTCCCGGATGTTGTTGATCTCCTCCAGCACCAGAGCCTCCTGACCGATGAGGCCGTCGATGTTTGTCTTTGTCTTGTTGGAATTGATATACCGCACGGCAAAGGGTCTGGTGAAGATCAGAAGCACAATCGACACCACAAAGAATACGACTGCCTGAATCACTACGTTTGCACCGAGCATGGAGGCGATAAATCCCGCCACGGCGCCGCCGGCAAACCAAATCGTTGTCAGCCCCATGGTCGCAAGCTCGATCACAATCAGCAGAACAAACACTGCCAGCCAGCAGATGGACGTTGTTTCCATTTTTCTCCTCCTCTCTCTGCTTTGCAGAAGTTATATTGATTCTACTATATTTTCTGATAAATTACAACTGAACGCGCAAAAATATCTTTCCAATTTCCGTCAACGGTGATAAAATATAACTATTCACCACTTATCAACGGGGGATTTTTTCAAAGGAGATGGGTATTATGGCAGAACTGCATTTTGAATCCAAAGAAGTAGAGGAATATTACCGCAAAGAACGCCGGGTCCTGGGTGTGGGACACCCCTGCCGCTGGGATTCCCAGAAGGTCATCACGAAAGAGGACGTGGACAATTATGTAAAGGACGCCAAAAACATTCTGTCCTGCTGATTTCATTCATCACCCAAAAGAGCTTCCAGCCATCAGCGCCGGAAGCTCTTTTTCTCTCCAAAGTAAAACTGCCGCCCAAGGTTTCCACACCCCGGACGGCAGTTCTCATTTTCAATAATTATTTGTACAGCGGACCATAGTTCTTGCAGGCTCTGAAATCTGCGCCCTCTTTGTCCATTCCGAATGCGTTCCAGGCAGCCGGACGGAAGATCTTCTCTACCGGAACGTTGTGCATGGAAACCGGAATACGGAGCATGGAGCAAAGGGTGATCAGGTCTGCACCGATGTGGCCGTAGCTGATAGCGCCATGGTTTGCACCCCAGTTGTTCATTACATCGTAAGCAGTCTTGAACGGGCCTTCCTTGCCATCGCAGCGCGGTGCGAACCAGGTGCAGGGCCATGTATAGTCGGTACGTTTCCAGAGTCTGTCGGAAACCTCATCCGGCAGTTTAACAGTCCAGCCCTCTGCGATCTGCAGAACCGGGCCAAGGCCTTTCACCAGATTCAGACGGATCATGGTAGCCGGCATCTCAGCTGTGGTCAGGAAACGGCTGGAGTATCCGCCGCCACGGAAGTATCCGAGGTCAGCTGCGTTCCAGGTGGTAGCATCCAGGATAGCCTTCTGGTCTTCCTCAGTTACATTCCACCATTCTTTCATAACGCCGTTGCCATTCTCATCCTTAGCTTCGCCGCTTGCATCCAGACAGCAGGCACCGGAGTTGATCAGGTGAAGGAAACCGCCGGCTTCTTTTGCTACGCCCTCAAGGTCATATCCTGTAGCTTTCTTAACAGCCTCCGGACTCCAGTATGTACGAACATCAGCGAAAATCTGTGCTCTGTTTGTAAGAAGTTTCATGAACAGCATTCCAAGACCATTCAATACGTCGTTCTCTGTTGCCAGAACGTATGGCTCTCTTGCTCCGTTCCAGTCGAAGGAACTGTTCAGGATTGCTTCTGCAAAGTCTCCGTTTGGATAGAAGTCTGTCCACTGTCTCTGTCCCTGGAATCCGGCTGCGATCGCATTGTGTCCAACTGCTTCTTCTTCGCATCCTGCTGGAAGGTTTTTATTTCCATTCATTAAGTCTTTGATGATAACTGCCATCTTCACTACGAATTCGAACTGTTCTTCTTTCTTTTCTTCGCTCATCTTCAGTTCGTCAGGGTTCTTATCGAATCCGATGATACATTTTTCTTTTGCCCATGCAAGAGCTTTCTGGAATTCTGCTTCATCGTAGATTCCCTCTGTCATACGACGGATGATCTCTACCTCGTCTACGGACTCCACTCTCATGCCCAGGTAGGACTCGATGAAGTCAGAATCGATGATGGATCCGCCGATACCCATGGTAACGGAACCGATCTGCAGATAGGATTTGCCTCTCATGGTAGCTGCTGCAACTGCTGCACGGCCGAAACGGAGAAGCTTCTCCTCTACGTCTGCGGGAATGCTGGTGTCGTCAGCTTCCTGAACATCATGTCCATAGATACCGAATGCCGGCAGGCCTTTCTGTGCGTGGGTAGCAAGAACAGATGCCAGATATACAGCACCC
>ENA-OWOD01000152-OWOD01000152.1-gut-metagenome-genome-assembly--contig:-NODE-152-length-58935-cov-7.350946_pt1 | contig 58935 bp, 47 predicted proteins | sample MGYA00248256_ERZ651792 | MGnify/ENA primary metagenome ERZ651792 (study PRJEB26908, sample SAMEA4031714) | gut metagenome | biome: gut; feature: normal infant; material: stool | place: China | collected 2015...
TCCAGTGGGCGATACAAGATTCGAACTTGTGACCCCTTCCGTGTCAGGGAAGTGCGCTACCTCTGCGCCAACCGCCCGGGTCTGCGTACCGACCGGCCGAATCGCTTCAGCCAGCCGAATCTGCGAGCGGACAACGGGACTCGGACCCGCGGTCTCAACCTTGGCAAGGTTGCGCTTTACCAACTAAGCTATGTCCGCAATGTCACCTTGACAGGCAACAGGGGAATACATTACCCGACCGCCTGTACAAACGGGACAAAAATCGCGACACGCCTGAAATTCCGCGGAATCGGTCACTGCTCTTTGTTGCTGACGGGCAGCCCCCCCCCCCAAAAAAAAATGGTATTCATGAACAGCAGGTTGCACACACCGAACGCCACGGTGTTGGCCCGCGTGCCCTCGTAGATGCCCCAACTCATCACCGTCATCGGGCTCATCCATGCCAGCGGGAGCAACGTCCATCCCAACGCGACCATCGAGATGATGTTGAGGGTGAATGCAGCGAGACGCAGGTTGCGGTCGCCATTCGTCATCGGGTACGCGCCCGGCGAATACGGTTGCCGTCCGGCGTCACCTGCTGCGCCGGCGCGAAATCACCGGCCCATTCCTCGCCATCCCACCAACGCATCAGCGAGGGATCGCCCGATGGGTCCGTATACCAGCCCGGCGGCATGTTCATGATTGCTCCCGTCCGGCTCGGGCCGCTTCGCTCCGGCTCATGCCACTCGCCTGTATCTCGCCCGCGCCTCGCCTATTCCGCCCGTCACCTTTATCGGCCACGAATCACCGCGCCGCGCCACCGAAGGCGCGATACTGGCAAACCTGCCCCCATCGTACAGCCCCGGCCACGCGCGACGCACATAATGCGACATCATCGCGCCGCATGCTCGGTGTCCCTCCCCGACCCCTCCGCCCCCCGAATGCCGCCTGTCGCGCGGTTTTTGTACCACGCTGAGAGTATTCAAGAGAGTATGACAGTAAATTCCTCGACCATGGTCAAAGAGTTCACCAATCCGCTGAAGGAACCGATCGACGACGATATCAACCTGTTTGATTTCCTTGACCGCCGCGCCCAGCGCGACCCGGACGGCTCGACCGTCGAATACAAGGCGGACGGCGGCTGGAAGTCGTTCTCCGCGACGCAATTCCGCGACCTGGTGATCGCCTTGGGCAAGGGTCTGATCGGCTTGGGTGTGAAGAAGGGCGACGCCGTGTCAATCGTGTCGCGTACGCGCTGGGAATGGACCGCGCTCGACATGGCCATCATGGCGGTCGGGGCGCTCACCGTCCCGGTTTACGAGACGAATTCCGACGCTCAGGTAAGCTGGATCTTCAACGATTCGCAGGCCACGATCGCGTTCGCCGAGGACGACGGGCAGCGCGACAAGATCGAATCCATCCACGATGAGGTGCAGTCGCTGCGCAAGGTGTTCGTGATCGATGCCGGCGCGCTCGAAGCCTTGCAGGCGTATGGCAAGGAAGTGAGCGACGAGGAGTTCTGGGCGCGCAAGAACGACGCCCACGGCGACGACCTCGCGACGATCGTCTACACGTCCGGCTCCACCGGCACCCCCAAGGGCGTGGAGCTGTCGCACCGCAATCTGGCGTTCCTGTGCCTGTCGGCCATGCAGTACATGCCCCGCGCCTGCGCGTGGCCCGACCGCCGTCTGCTGCTGTTCCTGCCGCTGAGCCACGTGTTCGCGCGGTTCATGGAGCTGCTGAGCTTCTGCGGCACGCTGACGTTGGGACTGAGTTCCGATATGAAGACGATCGTCAAGGATTTCGAGTCGTTCGGCCCGACGCTGCTGCTGGCGGTGCCTCGCGTGTTCGAGAAGGTGTATAACGCAGCGTCGCAGCGCGCCGGCAAGGGCATCGCCGGCAAGATGTTCCTGCGTGCGGCGGACGTGGCGCGGGATTGGTCGAAGGCCGAGCAGGCCGGCGAGAAACTGCCGTGGCGGGGGCGCCTCGCCCACGGGTTCTACGAGTTGGTGGTGTACAAGAAGATCCGCACGATTTTCGGCCCGAACGCCGACTTCGCCATCACCGGCGGCGCCCCGATGGACGCCAACCTTTCGCACTTCTTCAACGGCATCGGCATGCCGCTGCTTGAGGGCTACGGCATGACGGAGACCTGCGGGCCGGTGTGCGTGAGCCTGCCGGAGAACAATCGGATCGGCACGATCGGCATGCCGATGAGCGGCGTCACCGCGGGTATCGCGGACGACGGCGAACTGTGCGTACGCGGCCATCTGGTCTGCCGCGGATACCACAACCATCCCGATGTGACCGCCGAGCAGATCGTCGACGGCTGGCTGCACACCGGCGATCTGGGCGACATCGACGAGGACGGCTTCATTTCGATCACCGGCCGCAAGAAGGATCTGATCATCACCGCCGGCGGCAAGAACGTCTCCCCCGGCCTGTTGGAGGCCGCCGTGATGACATCGCCGGTTGTGAACCAGTGCCTGGTCATCGGCGACCGGAAGCCGTTCGTGGCCGCACTGGTCACGTTGGATCTCGCCGATGCGAACGCGTGGCTGAAATCACAGGGCGCTCAGGAGGAGTCCGACCTGGCGTCGCTGGCCCGCAATCCGATCGTGCACACCGAAGTCGAGCGTGCGGTGAATCAGGCCAATGAGGGCGTGTCTCGCGCCGAGTCGATCCGCAAATTCGAGATTCTGCCCGACGAGTTCACACAAGACAACGGCATGCTGACGGCCAGCCTGAAGACCCGCCGCGCGCAGATCGTCGCGCACTACCGAGAACTGATCGACACTGTGATCTACGTGCCGAAGAAGAAGTAGGCTCACTCGGCCTGCAGTCGCCACGTTGTTTCCTGTTTGCTTGTTCCAGTGTTCGCGCATGCGGTTGCTGTTGGCTGCTCCCGCTTTGCGGTTGCAGCTCGCGTGTTCGGGTCCGTTGTATCCGTCGCGCCGGTCGTTATGTCCGAGGTCCCATGCTTGGCCGCGGGTGACGGGCAGGTGGCAGCGGGTGTATGAGCATCTACGTAGTGCCATTTATTGTTTGCCTAGTCCTGCGGTCGTTAAGATTCACTGCGTGTCGCGTGTTCTCGGACTGCATATCTCTCGGCGTCAAGCAGGTCGCCGAACGCCTCGGCATAACCAGTGGCGGCCTGCTCAACCTCAAACTCCCCGAACCCGACGCCATGATAGGCCGCACGCGCGGCTGGCTCTCGGAGACGATAGACGGATGGAACGCGAAGCGTCCCGGTCGGGGCGTCGGCGGAGGCAGACCCCCGAAAAAACAAGTGACTGGCATACGCGGTTGGCTTCGAACCAACGACCTGCGGTTTTGGAGACCGCCGCTCTACGTCTGGTGCGCACCAAGCGGTATATGCGGCGTTCGGCGCGCCGCGTCAATCAGCCGACGGCACGCCGCGGCAACTGAAATCGTCTGTGCATCAACACTAACAACCGTTCGCGCGGTTCGCTAGAGGTCGTGAGGTTTTTTCGCCTTTCGCGCTCTTCCCGGGCATGCCGGCCGCGCTTGGGCCGTGCAGCCGGCTTGGAATCCAGTCGGCACAGGGTATCCGCAGGGGAAGCTGCACTGCGTTTGCGCCGGCTGCTTTCGCGCATCGGCATGACTCATTTCGCTCGCGACGCGCCGGCCGGGTACGGCGCGGATGCCGAATCACCGGCATCGCCGCGGCATCCGCAGGCGCGTTGACGCTGGCCACGTCGGCGTTCATGTTCCGATTTGTCCTTGACACGCAGGCGCCGCTTTCGATGATGAAACTGGTCAGGGCCGGTAAGGTTCCCGGCGCCAAGCTGGAGGGCGTGCGCCGTGATGCAGCCGAGGAGGCAAGGGCCGCGCGCTGGTTCGAGCGGGTCAAGGAGCCCGTGGAGGTCCGCAGTGAGGATGGTCTGCGGCTGCACGGCTGGATGATGCCGGCCGCGCGCGGCACGCGCGAGAACGATGCAACCGGCACGGCGACGGGCGAGGCCACCGGAAGCAGCGTGAGCGGCGGCACTGGCAGTGGCAGTGCGGCTGTGGATGAACCCGGCATTGGCGATGCGCGCGATATCGCCGACGGGGACGAGAGCAGTGGCGGCACTGGTACGCCCGGGCCGCGCGTCGCCAAACCGAACGCCGTCGGTGCGGCTGTCGCCGATGCAGACAGCATCAGCGCGAACATGCATGCAACCCGCGCCAGCGTTATCCATGAACGGAGCCGTTCCCTACTGCCGCTATCGCCGGCGCACCGATATGCGATCTTCTGCCACGGATACACCGGCGGCCCGCGGGCACGAGCTGAGCGAGGGCCGTTATATCGGCATGGGATGGCTTGACCGGCGCGACCTCATGCGCTGGATTTCGCTGATCGTGCAGGCCGACCCTCACGCGAGGATAGTGCTGCACGGCGTGTCGATGGGCGCCACCGAAGTGATGATGACTGCCGGGCAACGTGTGCGCGGCGATCGAGGATTGCGGTTTCGCGTCGGTGTGGGATCAGTTCGCCGACAACACGGTGTCGATGTATCACCTGCCGCAGCGGTGGATGGCGATGCCCGCGCTGGCCGGCATGAGCCTGTTCTCCCGGCGGAAGGCCGGTTACGGGTTCCGGCAGGCCTCCAGCGTGGCACAGCTCGCGCATGCCACCGTGCCGATGCTGTTCATCCACGGCACGGATGATGCGTTCGTTGATCCCCGGCAGCTGGATCGCAATGTCGCCGCATGCTCCAGCGAGCGCAAGGAACGGCTCGTGGTCCCCGGTGCCGGTCACGCCATGAGCGCCAGCACCGACCCGGAACGGCATTGGTCGACGGTCGACCGATTCGTCAGCGATGCGCTGGCCGGATGAGCCGTAAAGCCCGACCGGCTGGGCCATTTACGGGCTGTGGAGGGCGAACAGAACGCGAAAATACGGGTTGAAATAGCCGAAATCCGCAATTCCCCGTGTGAAATCGCCGTTTTTCGAGCTCAAAACGGCGATTTCACACGGGGAATTGCCCAGAACGGCTATTTCAACCCGTAATTTGACGAGGATGATGGGGGGGGGTAGATAGGGGGGTAGCGATTGCGGTTGGACGCGATTGCGGTTGGACGCTTTCACTTCGCGCTGAGCCTTGCCCGGCTCATGGCTTACATTGTGGTCACATCACTGCCGTCGGAGCTGTACGAGGAACCGGAACCGCTGGAGCTGCTGCCGGAGCCACTGGAACCACTGCCGAGCTGGCTGTCCGACTTCCCTGAGCCGCCATACTGCTGAGACTGTCCATTGCCGAATTGGCCTCCGCTGGGCGGCTGTCCCATGCCTCCGGGCATCTGCATCTGCTGGCTGCTGCCTGTGCCATCTTCGTCGTCGGTCAGCGCGTTCACCGCGAGCGCTCCACCGACGCCGCCCACGAGGCCACAGACCAGAGACACCACGGCGAGCAATGCCCACGTCTTACCGCTCAACGCGTGTTCGCCGCCCTTCGAGCCTTTCGGTGTCGGGACCTGACCGCCCATTGCTCCAGGCACCGGCCCCCGGCCGTTCCAATCCGCATACAACGGCATCCGGCCGCCCTGCGCGTTCGCATCTGGTGTATTCGCGCCCTGCATATTCGCGTCCTGCGCGTTCATGTTCTGGCCACTCACCGCTTGCATATTCTCCGGCTGCGGATTCATTGCCTGCGTCGGCGCATTCTGCGCGTACCACACCGCACGCGATCCCTCGCCGTAGCTCCCCGGCATCGGACCGTTCGGCGCATAGCCGGAACTGCCCGGAGCCGCCGCGAGCCTATACCCAGCCGAGCCGTATCCGGCGGTTCCGCATCCAGCAGCCCCGGTCCCGGCAGCCCATTCGGCGTCTCCCAGACCAGCCGCACGATTCCCCGCATACTCGTCTGTACCGCCGTTGTCTGCCGCAGCCCGGCCACCATCGGCCCGACCAGCCGCGGAACCGGGCTCCACGCCCCAGCCGCCCGCCGAACCGTTAGTCACCGAACCATCAGCCACAGCGGCGTCATTCACAGCCGCTTGACGCTGCTCCGAACCGGTGAAGTTCGCCGCCGCCTCGATAGCGACGCCCTCGATGGCACCATCCGCGCCGTTGCCGCTCTCGCCGCCATTCGCATTGTTGACATTGTTGCTGTTGTTGCTGGTCATGATGACTCCTTTGAAAACTGACTGATGAAGTGATTGCTGATGTTGATGTCTGGCACGCCGCCATGGTTATGCCATCGTCCACGCTGTCGATGTGCCGAACCGGCTGTCGAACTCGCTGCGGTCGATGGTGTCGCTCGACAGCTCCGTGTCGCTCGACAGCTCCGTGTCGCTCCCGGCCGAGACCGAGGTCGAATACGAGCCGGTCACCGTGACGGTCACGTCGCCGCTGCCGGAGACCACGGTCTTGCCGTTCGCCACGATGGTGACGGTGTTGCCGTCGCCGCGTCGGTGTCGAAATCAAGCTCAGTGTTGTTCTGCAGCACCACATCGGCGGTCGTGTTGGTGAAGTAGAACATCGACCCTGATCCGATGGCGGAGCTGAGTGTGGAATCGACCGACTGGAACGTGGCGTGCTCGCCGGTGCTGCCTTCCGCATCGCCCGAGGTGGACTGGTAGATGATGGTGCCATTGGCGATCGGGTCGGATGCGGTTTTGCCGGTGACCGTGCTTTCCAACGTCGAATCCTTGATCAGGATCGTGTTGAGGCCTTCCATGCCGGCGATCTGGCTGCCGGATGAGGTTCCGGAGACGTTGTTCACCTGAATGTCGCCGGTGGAATACAGCAGCGGGGAGCCGGAGCCGGCGGTGCTCAGCGTCGCATCGGCGAGAGAGATCGATCCGCCGCCTCGATCGGTGGCGACGATGGCGCTGTGGCCGCCCTGCGTGTCCGCGGTGATCTTGTTCGCCGATATCGTGCCGCCGTAGGTCGCGTCCAGCCCGCGTGAATTGTCGGCCATGGTCTCAATCGATGTGTCGTTGACGAGCGCCGTTCCGGAATCGGTGGCGAAGACGCCGTTCGACCCGGATCTGGAGGCGGTGATGTCGGTACCGTCGATGACGGCGGTGGAGTCTTCGCCGACGGTGAGCGACACCGAGTAGCTGCCGGAATAGTCGTATTGCATGGTGTTGGCGCCGCCACCGAAGTTGCCGTTCGGCGGCTGCATGGTTGAGGCGGAGCCAGCGGAACCGGCCGAGAGGTGCCGAATCAGCACCATGCCGCCGGCGCCCGCGCACAGGCCACCCGTGAGGGCGACCATCCGCCTCGTCGCGATTACCGGCGGTCGACGCCGCCGCGAGCCGCCGGGGCTCGCATGGGGTTGCATGTCATGGGGTTTCATGGTCGTCGTCCTTTCCTTGGATTGACTCCATTGAACGACGGCTTTCCTAGCGGCCCCTGCGCCTGACGTTGAACCGTCCTGCAACCTTGCGGAACGGTTTTCGAATGTTTTCTGATGCTTTCTGGATGCTCTTAGACGGAACGCGCTCTCAAAACTCGCAGATACAGCCCCAGAATCGACATTTTTGGTGCTGTATCTGCGAGTTTTGAGAGCGCGGTTTCGCCTACAATCCGTATTCCTCGCGCGCGAAGCGCTCCAGCACCGGAATCGACCGCTTCACCTTGTCGATGTCGATGCAGTAGGCCATGCGGAAGTACCCGGACACGCCGAAGCTGTCGGACGGCACCAGGATCAGGTCGTATTCCTTGGCCTTCATGCAGAAGGCGTTCGCGTCGGCTTCCAGCGCCTTCGGGAAGATGTAGAACGTTCCGCCCGGGCGCACCACGTCGAAGCCGATCGAGGTCAGCGCATCGTACAGCAGGTTCATGTTCGTCTCGTACACGCTCAGGTCGCTGGTCTCGTCGATGATCTTCGCCACGGCGAGCTGCATGCTGGAGCTCGGGCAGTTGTGGCCGGTGCCGCGCGAGATCTGCCCGCACATCGGCACGATGAGTTCGGCGTCGGTCGCCCGCGGGTTGACTGCCACGTAGCCGATGCGCTCGCCCGGCAGGCTCAGCGACTTCGACCAGGAGTAGCAGGTCAGCGTGTTGTCGTAGAACTTGGCCGGGTACGGCTGCGTGCCGCCGTCGAACACGATCTCGCGGTAGGGCTCGTCGCTGATCAGGAAGATGTCGTGACCGTATTCGGCCTGCTTCGCCCGCAGGATACCCGCGAGCCGGTCGAGCGTTTCGGCCGAATACACCGCGCCGGAGGGATTGTTCGGCGTGTTGATGAGCACGACCGCCACTTCGGGGTTCAGCGCCGCCTCGAACGCCGCGAAGTTGATCTGGAAGCTCTCGATGTCGGCGGGCACGACGGTCAGCCGTGCGCCCGTGCCTTCGACATACGGATGGTATTCGGGGAAGCATGGCGCGAACGTGAGCACTTCGTCGCCGGGCTTGGTGACGGCCCGCAGCGCGTGGGCGAGCGCACCGGCGGCACCCGTCGTCGGGAAGATGTGGCCGGCCGTGTAATCCATGCCGAAACGCCGGTTGAGGCTTTCGGCGATGGTGCGGCACGCCTCCGGGTTGCCCAGTGACGGGCTGTATCCGTGGAGCGCGACCGGATCGGCGGTCTCGTACATGTCGATCATCGCCTTGGTGAAGCTGGACGGGCACGGCACGCTCGGGTTGCCCAGCGAATAGTCGAACACGTTGTCGTATCCGATTTCGGTGCCCCTTGCGGTCGCGTATTCACTCAGGGTTCGAATGACCGATTTGCCGCCGAGCATGGCTTTGTATGTTTCGTTGATCATGGCACAACCTCCCCGTTGGACTCTGGTTTCGTTTTTACCACCGACCACGCACAACAGGGCATGTCGCCGGTTGTTGTTGGGTTCGCGCGGGTTGGGAACCGGGTATATTGACGGGTAACCGGTCACCCGCCCGGCCCTTAGCGGCTCCGGACGACAAGCATAGCCCCGCCGTGGCGGAAAGGAGGCGCACGACGCCCAACATCATCGATTATGCACGTTCCGAGACCCGCCCGTTCGGCGTCGACGCACCGTTCAACGCCGTCGACGCGCTGGTGCTGGCGTCGCTTGTCTATCAGGACATGCCGGCATGCGTGCGGACTCTGGCCGATGTCGAGGCACGATCCGGCACATTCCGCAGACGTCTGAGCAGCATCGACGTGCGCCATCCGGTGCGCTCGATTCGCCATTTGGCCGCCCCGGAGTTCGGCGACGCAACGCTGGCTTCGGTGTCGGAGGCGCTGACCCCCGATGATTTTCATGTGGAGAGCGGCCATAACGGCCTCGCCGACCCGCGCCTGACGCAGGAGCTGTACGCCGCCATCGGAGTCAATCCGCGCTTTGCCTGCGTTCGCGTGGACGCATCCGATGAGCATTTCAGCGAGGAACAGCAGATGCAGTTCGCCGCCGTGACCATGCTGCTGCCGGGCGGCACGCTGGCGGTGGCGTTCCGCGGCACGGACGACTCGTTCGTGGGTTGGAAAGAGGATTTCAACATGGCGTTTCGCTACCCGGTGCCCGCACAGCATGCGGCGTGTGAGTATGTGTGCGCCGTGGCGCGCCTGTGGCGCGGCCCGATGGTGCTGCTGGGGCATTCCAAGGGCGGCAATCTGGCCGTGTATGCGGCGATGAACGCGCCCGAGCCGGTGCAGCGGCGTGTCACGGCGGTGTATTCGCTGGACGGGCCGGGGTTCCCGTCGCAGATCGTCGGCAGCGATCCGTATCGGAGCGTCATGCCCCTCATCGTGAAGATCGTACCGGACTCCTCGATTGTCGGCATGATTCTGGAGACGCCCGAGCCGATGCGGGTTGTACGCTCCGACCAGAAGGGCGTGATGCAGCATCTGACGTTCTCCTGGCAGGTCTCGGGCAATGATTTCGAATATCTGCCGCAGGTGTCGCCGAGTTCCCAGCTGTTCAACCGGTCGTTGAACGGCTGGCTGGAATCGTTGAGCACCGAGGACCGCGAGCGCGCGGTGGACGCCCTGTTCTCCGTGCTGCGGTCGAGCCATGCCGACAGCATTTCCGATCTCATGGCGGCCGGCCTGAAGGCCGTTCCCACGATGATCAACACGTTCGTGGGTCTGTCGGAGGCGGATCGCCGTCATCTGATCGAGGCGATGGGGCTGCTCATGGCCGCGGTCCGGTCCCGTTCCTCGCGGTAGCCGCCTCGTGCCCGAACTCTGTTTCGCCAACCGAGAAAAATGGACAGTTCGCCTATTTTCCGATCATCCGCCTCACGATCCGCCCTACAATAATCCATATCACACATATAGACATAGTGCCCAATAAACGATAGCCGCACGTCACGCAGGAAGGGAACCATCATGCCGCGCCCACGCAAGGATTCCGAGATACTCTCCGCGACCGAACGCCTCGAAAACGCGTTCTGGGAGCTGCTCGCAGACCACGAATACCGCAAGATCACCGTCACCGAAGTCGTACGCGAGGCGCATGTCAACCGCAACTCGTTCTACTACCATTACGCCAGCCTGCCGGAGCTGGCCGATTCGGCGATCATGCACGCCGTGGAGCATTCGACCGTGCAGGCGCCACGCGCCGACCTCAATCCCGACATCGAATGGAGGCGCCAATGCTCCCTGGTGATGAACGACCCAGTTCAGCGGCAGCGGCTCGACCGTCTGGCACTGCTCGCCGGCAGCCATAGCTCGCCCGAGCTCATCGAGTCGCTGAAGGACTTCGGCCGTCTGATGATCATCAACGACCTCCAGCTCGACGCCGACAACCTGGATCTGAAAACCGACCTGATGCTCGACTTCACCGTCGGCGGTATCCTCGCGGTGCTGCGGCGGTGGCCGGAGCTGAGCAAGAGACTCTCGGTCGACGACCTGCTCAACGAGGATGTCGCCGTGCTCGCCATGGGAGTGTACCTGTCGATGTCGAAGGAGAACATGCTGGCCTACTGGAGCCGCATTTTCAAAGGCGACATTCCAGGAGATTTCAAAACCGCCCACTAAAGTGGCTTGCAGAGCAGTCGCCGCCGCGGGGTGCGCGACGCGGACGCGACCCTGGAGGCGACATGGATCAGATACTGCAATGGTTCGAGGCGAACGCCGGGAAAATCATCTTCCTGCTGGTGGCGATCGTCGCCGCGCTGTTGATCACCAAGGGACTGGCACGGGTGATGCGCAAGGTGCTGGATCGGACGGACATGCCGAGCGCGTCGATATTCATCAACATCATGCGCGTGCTGGTGTGGATACTGGCCGCGTCCATCGTGCTGCAGCCGGTGTTCGGCATCAGCCCGACAACACTGATGACCGCGCTCGGCGTCGGCGGCATCGCCGTGTCGCTGGGTCTGAAAGACACCGTGGCGAACGTGATCTCGGGCTTCGGGCTGATGCTCGGCAAGGTGATACAGCCGGGCGATCTGGTGTCGGTCGCGGGGACGGCCGGCGTGGTCAAGGACATCACGTGGCGGCAGACGGTGGTGCGCGAGCGCAACGGCAACGAGATGGTCATACCCAATTCCGTGCTCAACACCGCGTCGCTGGAGAAGCTCACGCCGTCCAATGAAGGATGCGTGACGATGACGTTCACCGCGAAGGCCGGCAGCGACCCGGCGCACGTGACGGAGGCGGTGAAGCGCGCGGTGGCCACGGCCACCGCCGAATTCGCGCAACCCGGCAGCGAACCACTCGTCAAGCTCACCGGTTTTTCGCCGTACGGCATCGAGGTGCAGGCGCTGGCGTTCACGCGCGACGGCGTGTTCCTGTCCACCATGCGCGACGCCATGGCCCGCGCGATAGCTGGATGCGAGTTCGTGGAGCAGCGCGCCGCGGTCGGCGAATAGGGGCCGCGGCGCGTTCGGACTTACGCGCGAATCCGGGCACCACAGCGCCTATACACGCACCATGCAGCGTCACGCTGTGCGGGTCACGTCACGCAGAGCGAGCGCACAGAGTGACGCATACTCCAAAAACGTTGAACAATAAGGCTTCTCACGAACCGTCACGCTGTGCGAGCGCGCGCCGCGTGACGAGACCCGCACAGCGTGACGCACTTATGACGCATTGAGGGGAAACCGGGTATTGAGCCCGGCCTCCCCTCATCGCGGCTCGGTCATTATGCGGCCATCACCCGGCCATCACTTGTCTTCGGTGACGTCTTCGACCGTGACGTCGGCATCGGAGCCGGCATCCGGATCCTCGGGCATGGTACCGAGTTCCAGATGCTCGCCACCGGTCTGGTCGACGAGCACGGTGTCGCCGTCGTGTACCTTGCCGGCGAGCAGCATGCGCGCCAGCTGATCGCCGACCTCGGTCTGCACCAGACGGCGCAACGGACGAGCGCCGTACGCCGGGTCATAGCCGGTGTTGGCGAGCCATTCGCGAGCCGCGTCGGTGACGTCGAGCTTGATGCGGCGATCCGTCAGACGCGAGGCCACCTGAGCGACCTGGATGTTGACGATGCCGCCCAGCTCCTCACGGGTCAGCGGATGGAACATCACGATCTCGTCCAGACGGTTCAGGAACTCCGGCTTGAAGTTCATGTGCACCGCGTCCATCACGGCCTTCTTCTTGGCGTCCGCGTCCATGTCCTGGTTCACCAGGAACTGCGAGCCGAGGTTCGAGGTCATGATCAGGATCGTGTTCTTGAAGTCCACAGTCCGGCCTTGGCCGTCGGTCAGACGCCCGTCGTCCAGCACCTGCAGCAGCACGTCGAAGACTTCGGGGTTAGCCTTCTCGACTTCGTCGAACAGCACCACCGAGTACGGACGACGGCGCACGGCCTCGGTCAGCTGGCCGCCTTCCTCATAGCCGATGTAGCCGGGCGCGGCGCCGATCAGACGGCTCACAGACGCCTTCTCCATGTACTCCGACATATCGATGCGGACCATGGCCTTCTCGTCGTCGAACAGGAAGTCGGCGAGCGCCTTGGCGAGCTCGGTCTTGCCCACGCCGGTGGGGCCGAGGAACAGGAACGAGCCGGTCGGACGGTTCGGGTCGCTGATGCCGGCGCGCGAACGACGCACCGCGTCGCTCACCGCCGCGATCGCTTCCTTCTGGCCGATCACACGCTTGCCGAGGTAGTCCTCCATGCTCAGCAGCTTCTCGTTCTCGCCCTGCATCAGGCGACCGACGGGGATGCCGGTCCACTCGGAGACGATGCCGGCCACCGAATCGGCGTCCACATGGTCGGGCACCATCGGCTCGGGCTTGGTCTCGCCCGTCGCACCCTCTTCCGCATCGGCCTTCTCGGCCGCGTCCAGCTGCTTCTGAATCGCCGGAATCTCGCCGTACAGGATCTTCGACGCCTCGGCCAGGTTGCCCTCACGGGTGAACTTGTCAGCCTCGACGCGCTTGGCGTCCAGCTGGGCGCGCAGGTCGCCGACCTTGTTGTGGCCGGCCTTCTCCGCATCCCAGCGGGCCTTGAGGCCGCTCAGCTTCTCGCGAGTGTTCGCGAGCTCGTTCTGCAGCTTCTCCAAGCGCTCCTTGCTAGCCGGATCCTCGGCCTTCTTGAGCTGCATCTCCTCCATCTCGTAGCGCGTGACCTTGCGCTGCAGCTCGTCGATCTCCTCCGGGGAGGAGTCGAGCTCCATGCGCAGGTGCGCTGCCGCCTCATCGACCAGATCGATGGCCTTGTCGGGCAGCTGACGGCCGGAAATATAGCGGTTCGAGAGCGTCGCGGCGGCGACCAGCGCGTCGTCGCCGATCGTCACCTTGTGGTGCGCCTCGTAACGCTGCTTCAGGCCACGCAGAATCGCGATCGTGTCCTCCACGCTCGGCTCGCCCACGAACACCTGCTGGAAACGACGCTCAAGCGCCGGGTCCTTCTCGATGTTCTCGCGGTACTCGTCCAGCGTGGTCGCGCCGATCAGACGAAGCTCGCCGCGCGCCAGCATGGGCTTGAGCATGTTGCCGGCATCCATCGAGCCTTCGGCCGCGCCAGTGCCGACGATCGTATGAATCTCGTCGATGAACGTGATGATCTGGCCGTCGGCGTTCTTGATTTCGTTGAGCACGCTCTTGAGGCGCTCCTCGAACTCGCCACGATACTTCGAGCCGGCAACCATCGACCCCAAATCGAGGCTGATGAGCTTCTTGTTCTGCAGCGTGGTCGGCACATCGCCGGCCACGATACGCTGGGCGAGGCCCTCCACGACGGCGGTCTTTCCGACGCCGGGCTCGCCGATCAGCACCGGGTTGTTCTTGGTGCGGCGGCTCAGGATCTGGATCACACGGCGGATCTCCTGATCACGCCCGATCACCGGGTCGAGCTTACCCTCCTTGGCGCGGGCGGTCAGATCGGTGGAGTACTTCTCCAACGCCTTGTAGCTGCCCTCAGCGTCCGGGCTGGTGACCTTGGCGCCGCCGCGCACGCCGGGGACGGCCTTGCGCAGCGCCGCGGCCGTCACGCCGTTCGCCTTGAGGATGTCCGCGCTCTGGTTCGGCGCGGATGCGGCGATGCCGATGAGCAAGTGCTCGGTGGAGACGTACTCGTCGCCCATCTGCTGCATCTCCTTCTCGGCCTGTGCCAGCGCCGCCGTCAGCTGGCGGCTCGCCTGCGGCTGCGATGTGGTGGACCCACTCGCCGCCGGCATCTTGACCAGAGCATTGCGCACCGCGGCGCCAATCGCCTGCGGGTTGCCGCCCGCCGCCTGAATCAGCCCCTGAATCACGCCGTTTTCCTGACGCAGCAGCGCATCCATCACGTGCAGTGTCTCGACCTGCGCGTTGCCCGCGGCAGACGCGCTCTGAATCGCATCACCGATGACTTCCTGGGCCATGGTGGTGAACTTCTGTTCCATATCAACCTCCGTATGTCTCATGCGCCTTGGCGGCCGCGGCCCACGACATCCGAACCGCCCCGCACAGCGCTTTCCGTCTGTGTCTGATATGCACAACCGATTCGACACCCATTCTATTCCCGAAAGTTGAGCGCACGCGACTCAAGTTTTGCACTGATTTTGAAGCGCCAAAACGCAATGTGGATAACTCGAATCCGTGCGACACGCTCTCAAAACTCGCAGATACGAAACCCGAAACCGCCATTTTCCGCCAAAACAGTTCTCGTATCTGCGAGTTCTGAGAGCGGTCATGTTTGAGATCAACGAAGAACCGCCCCGCAGCGACTGTCATGTTCAAAACCACGCGGCGGACGCGCGCGAAAGACATCATTCCCCGCGTATGGCCCAATACGGACGCCTCGGGCGCAACCATCGAGGTGCATGGACTCCTATGCACCTCCCCCGAGGCGCTGTTCGCCCAAACGGCCGAAGAGCTGTCCCTCGAAGACCTCATAGAATTCGGCGACTCGCTGGTATGCCGCGACCCCGCACGCAGACGGACCACTCTGGCCGAACTCAGAAAATTCATCCACTCATGCGACTCGTTCCAGGGGCAAAGACAATGCATCAGGGCACTCACCCAGATTCGCGAAAACACCGACTCCCCGGCCGAGACCCACTTGCGCCTGCTGCTCAAACGGTATGGATTCCCCGAGCCAATCATCAACGTCCCGGTCGAGGCGACGGGCAATGCCGCGCACGGTCCCGCAATTTCGGACGGCCTGCGGCCGACCCAATCCGGCCTCGCTGTCGCTCGGCTCGTGCGCCGCGACAGCACACTGTGCTGTCGCCTAGCCGCGCACGACCACGTTGCGGAGGGAACCGATGCCGGCTACGTGGACGATGGGCTCGTCGCCGGGATCAAGGTGACCGGAGGCGTTCGGGGTGCCGGTCATGATGACGTCACCGGGCAGCAGGGTCGAGAACGAGGAAATCGCGGCGATCTGCTCGGGGATGCCGTGAATCAGGTTCGCAGTGGTGCCGCTTGCCATCGGCACGTCCTCGCCGTTGAGCGTGAAGGAGATCTTCGCGTCCTTCCAGTCCAGCTCGGTCTGAATCCACGGGCCGAGAGGGCAGGACGTGTCGAAGCCCTTCGCCCGCGTCCACATCGGATCCAGCCCCTGCAGGTCACGCAGCGTCACGTCGTTGACGCACGTGAAGCCCAGCACGTAGTCCATGGCCTTCTCGACCGGCACGTTCTTGGCGATACGCCCCATAATCACCGCCACTTCGGGCTCGAAGTTCATATCGTTCGAATACGACGGGATGACGATCGGATCGTCCGGCCCGATCACCGACGTGGAAGGCTTCGAGAAGATCACCATGTCTTCCGGCGCGTGAGCAATCTCGGAGTGCCCGCTCTCGTGCATGAACTGCGCGTGCGCCTCGTAGTTCTTGGCGAGACCGTACACCTTGGAGGGAATCACCGGCGCGAGCAGCCTCAGCCCATCGGCGTCGAGCGCGTACCGCTCCCCTGTGGGCTTGACGGGCGCGGCTCCGAACGGGTATCCGTCCAGTTCGATCAGGTAGTCCTTGCCGTCGGCCGGGTCCTGCTGGACGAAGGCATAGCGCGGCTTGTCGTTGAGTGAAAAACGTGCGATTCTCATACCCACCAGTGTAAACCAGTGCGAGTGCAATCCTTACGAAGAACGCGCATACGAAAAGCGGGGCGGCCAATCATGACCGTCCCGCCTTGTCGGATTCTCGCGAGCTGGACTCGCTTACTCCGTGTAACTCTTGTCGAACAGTGTCTTGCCGCTTTCGGTATGCAGGTACACGCGCACCTTGGCGTTGCCGCCGGTGTCGCAGGTTGCGTTGAGCGTCTGCGCCACCGACTTGAACGTGCTGTCCATCCCGTCAAGGCTCGACGTCATCATGTCGCCCATGCTGCTGTACGTGTCAGACAGCGTGTAGTCGTACACGAGCGTGTTGCCTTCCGCGTACGCCTTGATGCTGATGCCCATGCCCTGGTACGACGAGGTCATGCTGTCGAGTTGCGACTGGATTTCGCTGGAGTTGACGAACTCTTCCAGTGACGGCTTGCCGGAGCTGGAGGATCCGTTGGATCTGTCGTTGTTGAGATCGTTGTTGGTGTCGTCGGCCCCGTTCTGCAACGCGTCGTCAAGGTTGTTCAGATCGTTGCTGCTGGATCCGTCGGAGTTGCCGTTGCTGGAGCTGTCGCTCTTGGATTTGCTGTCGCCCTGCGTCTGGCTGGTGGACGTGTTGGGTTTCGCGTCGGCGCTGCTGTCCTTCTTGCCGCCGATGACACCGGTGGCGAACAGCACGACTACGACGATAATGGCGATGACGGCAACGACACCGGCGGTGATGCCGGCGATGAGCGGGCCGCGGCTCTTCTTCTTCGGCGGTTCCTGCTGGTACGGATTGCCGTAGCCTTGCGGCGCGATTGCGGGCGGCTGGTTCCCGTATTGCGGGCCACCGTACTGGTTGGCGCCGTATGGCTGTCCGTACGCGGCGGTCAGCTGCTCGCCGCCGTACGGTGCGGCCGGCTGACCGTACCCTCCCGGAGCACCGCCGGCAAGCGGCTCACCGTATGCAGCGGTAGGCGCGCCGGCACCATACTCCGGCTCGGGCTGCTGACCATAGGGCGCGGCAGGCGCATTGCCGTTGCCGCCCTGCGGCCCTGCAAGCGGCTCACCATACGCGGCGGTAGGCGCCTCGCCACCATACGGAGTTCCGCCATCGGGCTGGATGAAGGGGTTCGGACCGGGTTCAGGCTGCTGACCATAAGGAGCCCCACTCTGGTTGTATGCGGAGCCAGCGCCCGACTGTCCGTACGCTCCCGGCTCCTGCCCATACGGCGCCGCCTGGTATCCATACGGCTCGGCGCCGCCCTGCGGCCCGGCGAGCGACTCGCCGTACGCGGCAGTCGGCGCACCACCATAAGGGGCCTCGCCCTGCCCGTACGGGGCGGCTGGGGCTCCCGTCGGCGCGCCCGCTCCCTGCCCGGGCAGAGGAACGACCGGCACCGGCGGGAAAGCCTGCGTTGGCTGCGGTTCGGGCGCGCCTTCCGCGCCCGCAGCATTGTTCGGATCACCATACGGAGTCTGCGGCGCTCCATCTGGATACGTGTTGCTCATATGTCCCCCTTTTGCAGAGAGCCCCGTCGACCGGGTCAAATCATTGTTACCACAACCGGCCACATGCAACGCTGTATGCACCTGATCGGCTAATCCTCAGCGTACACTCACTTTCCGTGATATGCACGGTATTGACCGGAAGTTCATGTTCATCTCACGGCAAGTTCGATTCACACGGCGAGATCCCTCGAAAACCTTGCAAGTCCGCCTTCGAGGACCTCACCGGCGACGCCGCCGACACCCCCGTTGCCCCCGTGAACCCGGCGCACCTCACCCACGCATGCGCCGCGGCCACGACGACGCGTGCCGCATCGGCTTGAACGGCAGCCGGCGAATCCGCCCGATCACGCCGAGCAGCAGCCATCCGCCGAGCAGCCCGCACACCACCACCATCGTCACGATGGTGCGCGTGTCATGCAGGTCGGACGGGTCTGGCGCCGGCATCGGGATCGGCTCGCGATGCCCGGATACCAGCAGGCGCTGCGTGTTGACGCCGTACGGCGTGCACGTCATCAGCGTCACTCGGTCCTCGCCGGGCACGATCTTGAGTTGCGACGTGTCGTCCGGGTTGATGACGGTGATGCGGTCGACCTCGTAGCCGAGCGTCTCCCCCATCACTTCGATGTAGAAGAAGTCGCCGGTTTTCATCTCGTCGAGCCGCGTGAACATCATCGCGTTGACGAGACCGCGGTGCCCGGTGATGACGGAGTGCGTGCCGCCCCCGCCGACCGGCAGCGAGGAGCCGTACAGGTGACCGGCACCGGAGGCCAGCGCGGTCTGTGACGTGCCGTGGTAGATCGGCAGGTTGACGGAGATTTTCGGGATCTTGATGGTTCCCATCACTTCGTCGCCCGAGTCGAGCAGGGACTGGTATTCCTTGTCTTTGGAGGCGGCGGAGTCCTCGCCTTTGGCTCTCGACCCGCCTTGTGCGGCGCTGAACGGGTCGATGGCCTCGCCCAGCACGGGTTGATCGGATCTGGCGAGTTTTGCGTTGTATGCGCGGGCGGCGGCGAGGGCGTCTTCGGCTTGCGGGTATGGCCAGCCGGCGACCTTCTGTGCGCTGTTGCGTGAGGTTTGGGCGAGTTTGAGCGAGCTCTGGTATTGGAGCGCTAGGGGATATCCGGCGATGGCGACAGCGGCTATGACCAGTATCAGCGTGACGATGCGCATGATGATGAGCTGTATGCGCAGTCGTTTGCGTTGCGCGACAAGGTCGGAGATGTCGGTCGCCTGATTGAAGCTCAGCATCGAGTACGGGAGCTGCGGCTGCACGGCGGGTTTGTGACGGCTGTTTCGGTAGGATTTGCGGGAATTATTCGAGGATCGCTCGTCATTGTCCGGCAGGCCGCGGGTCATCGTTGACCGTGCGGGCGCGTGGGAGGATTTGACGGCTGGGTCGTTGCCGGATGAGGTGGCCGGCCGTTTCGATCCGTGTCTCCTCGATGCCATGCGCATCCTCCTGTTGTTGTGCCGGCCGTCACTGCAATCGCCGTGAAACGAATTCGTGTATGTACTGTGTTGCCCCCGGCAGGGGTGCTGCCGGGGGGGGGCGAATGGTTACAGCAAGCCGAAGCCGCCACCATGCTCGTGCGGGATGCACGTCATGTGGCGGCTTGGCCTGTTATCGTGTCAGTCAGCGCAGCGCACGGCTGGTGCGGCGAGACTTGGCGTACACGGTGACGGCAGCGCCGCCGAGCAGCGCGGCGATCACCACGAACAGCGCGATGCCCGCAGCACCGGTCTTCGGCAGTTCGAAGACGGACTTGACGTTGGTCACCTTGTAGTCGGCGGCGCTGTCCTTGGGCGCGAGACCCCAGGAGTCGGTGCCGGCGAAGGTGACGTTGCCGTTTTCATCGATGGCCACGGTGAACGAGGCCTTGAAGTTCTGGTATCCGTCGGCGACCGCGGTCTCGGTCACGGTGTAGCTGCCGGCCTTCAGTCCGTCGAACTTGACGACGCCGTTGGCACCGGACGTGACTTCGAGCGGGTACTTATCGCTGTTCGGCAGCACGCCGTTCTGGTCTTTTGCGACACTCAGCGTGAACTTCGCGCCCTCGACGGCCTCACCCTGGGCGTTGACCTTCGTGAACTTGAAGCCGAAGATCTTGGTGAGGGTTTCAGTGCCGGGGATGGGGGTGCCATCATTGCCGACGAGCTTGTTGGTCACCGCGTGGTAATCCTGGCCCTCGACTGTCTCGGCCTCGTCATTGACGGTGGCGTTGTAGGTGATGGTGATCTGCTTGCCGGCGTACTTGGCCGGGTCGGTGATCTTCACCACGAAAGTATTGGTGCCGTCGCCCTTGTTGTCAGTCAGGTTGTTTTCCACCGTGTAATCGGTGTCAGTCAGCACCTTATCGCCAGCCTTAACGGTCAGGCTGGCGAAGTTGACGGTCAGGCCCTTGCTTGGCACATCTTTGAACTGCAGGGTGAAGTCGGTCGGGACCGGATTCGGAATCGTGTAGCCCAGTTCAAACGGCACGGTTTCGCCCACGGACGCGCTCTTGCTGGTGGTGGACTTCGTCTGGGTGCCGCTCACCGTGCTCTTCATGTCCACTTTTGCGGTGCTATCACCAAGCGACAGAACGCCCTCAGCATCAACGGAGCCGGTGCTCACGATCATCGGGACGGCCTGAGTCAGGGTATCGGTCGATGCGTTGCCGTCCAGGAACAGATACACGCCAGCAGTCAGCGCGGTCTTGTTCGTGGCGGTCCAACCATCCGTGTCGTTGCCAGTCGCCTTGTTCAGCACGAACGGATCCGCGGTGGCGGTGAACGGGTTGCCGGCCTGCAGCGCATCCGCGAACTTACGCGTCACGGACGGATTATTCCACGGACGGGTCTCGGACTGATCGAACTGAACCTGCGTGACGGTACCATCCGTATCCGTGGTCGTTTTTTGATTCATAGCCCAAGCCATCAAATCAGTGGTGCCATCGATCGGCACGTTCTGGAAGCCGGCGGCGGTCAGAGCCGCAGCCAGCTTCGTGCGATTGGCGCCCGCAGCGGTCTTCACACCATACACCGGGGTTTTGGCAGTGCCATAGTTCACGTAGTCCGCGATCTTGTATGCGCTCAGCTGGGCGCTGGTCAGCTGCTTTTCTTTGGACGCTTTGAACGTGACTGTTGCAGCAGTGTCCACTGTCGTCTCGGCCGCGTTGGCGGCACCGGTGCCGAACGCCATGCCAGCGAGAAGGGTGGCCGCAGCTGCGACACCCGCGAAAAGCTTCTTGAACTTCATGAGAAACTCATCTTCCTTTCGTTGTCTTGTTTATTGCAACTGCGGAAGCGGCAGTCGTTGAGGCTTCCGCAGTCCGCAAATCTTGAGTTGTCGGGGGCGACTGGTCGCCGCCCCCGTGTGCCCTCCCCGACGAGGGAGGAGGGCGGAGCATCCGCCGCAGGTCAGACGAGCCGACGCTTGCGCCAGATGAAGTATCCGATTCTGACCAGTGCCGCGAGCAGGCCGAAGCCGCCCCCATACACAAGCCAGTCACGAGTCGTGGCGCCGCCGGTCATCGGCAGAGCGGACACGGCAACGAAGGTGTTGGTGATCGTGACCGGGTACGTCTTGACGTTGTCGAAGGTCGTCATGTTGTTGTTATCCGGAGCCGCCCACAGGTCGTCGGCAGTGACGGTTACCAACTGGTTCTCGGGGTTGTAGGACGCCGTGTAGCCGTCCACGCTGGACTCCTCCACGCGGTAGGTGCCAGGGGCGAGGTTCTCGAACGCACCAGCCCACTGACCCTGGTTGTTGAGGGTCACGGTCCGGTTGATGTCCTTGCAATCCTCACCTTGCGCATTGCACTGCTTCAACGTGACGGTCACCGAGCCATTCCCATGCTTCTCCGCTCCATCGGACCAGTTCTTGGTCACCTGGATCTTGCCGGTCTTTACCTGCAGGACGGGGTGGGGGTACTCCACGGAACCCGGGGTCTCGGTGGTCTGGTCGCCGACCGTGTTGACGACGGTGTACTCCAGCTTCGCGCCGTGATCCGCATTCGAATGGAAGCCGGGCAAATTGGACGAAGTATGGTGACCATCCGCATCAGTGTTGTCGGCACCAAGAACATCCTTATATCCGGTCTTGTCGTCATTCTGCTTGTTGGCGGCGTACTCGTTGTAGGCCTTCTGCGTCGGCTTGACCTTGAACGTGACCGTATACGTCACGCCATCCTGAAGCTCATAGCCGTCCGCGAACGTGACCTTCACCGTCTTGCCCGAAACGGTAACCGTGTAATCGCTCTCGTTGAGATCGACACTATTACCGTCTTTAGATGCCGTCACCGTCACATCATTCGAGCCGAAGTTAGCATTAACGAACTCCGCGTAGTCCGACAGCGTATCGGTGATGGACACGTTCTTGTACGAAGACTTCCTGTTGATCTGACCGATGATATCGGCAAATGCCTTGTTCAGCTCATCCGTGCTGGTGGCGCTGTAATACGAGCCCTTCGTCTGATCGGCGAAGCCACGCATCTTGGTCGGATCGGAGGACACGCCAACCGAGAACAACGTCGCATCGCCACGCCTGTTAGCCTCGGCAACAGCGGAGCTGAGATTCGCCCCATATCGATCACTGCTGCCAGAACCATGAACCCCGGCAGGAAGACCCCTGCGATCATCGTCATCATAGGTCGGACGACCCAACCAATCAGTGCCGGTCCGCACGGAACTCGTGCGGTACGTCGGGTCGCCGTCTGACATGAACACGATGTACTTCTTCACGCCCTTACGACCGGAAGTCAGCTTGGCATTGGCGGCTTTAAGCGCGGCCTCCCAATTCGTGCCACCATCGGCGCGCAGACCATTAACGGCACTGACTATGTCCATTGCGTTGTCGGTGAAGTTCAACACATTGCCCACCGTCGTCGAGAAGGGGACCAGCGCCATCCGGATGTTGCTATCCTTGCCCTGGTTCTCAGGCGTCAGCAGATGCTGCGCCATGCTGTTGACGGCAGTCTTCGCAACCTCAAGACGAGAGTTGTCTCCCATCGGGTTGCTCATGGAACCGGAGGTGTCGAACACCACGACGATGTCGGCCGGGGACACGGTCGTCTGCGACGAGCCGGACTGCGTGCCGGTCACGTTCAGGGACAGGTCATAGGTGCCATCATTGTTCGCCTTGATGTACTTGCGGTACCGGGGCGCCGTGACGACCGTGTTCGTCACCGTGGTACGTGGCACCTCACCGACCGACACCGGCTCCGTGGTCGCAGAATCCTTCTCCTGCGTCACCTTGACCTGACCGCCATTGGCGCTCACCGCATACGTGGCCTGGTCAACGTTGATTTCCGTCACCTTGTACTTCGAGGACTCGGTGATCCTCTTGGCGTCGCTGCCCAAAAGCACGGCATACTGGCCCGCCTTGAGCGTGATCACGCCATTGGAATCCGTGATCCGGGTTTCACCGTCCTTGGTGCCGGTGGCGGTGTTGTACACGTCGTATTTACCCGTGTACAACGTGTAATCCTTGTCACTGTCGGTTCCCTCATAGTTGACATAAGCGTTGAACGTATAGTTCTTGTCCTTGTCAGCTTCAGGAACGTTCTCCGTCTCCTTGCCGATTTGAATATGGCTGGAGTCAAGAGTCACCAAATTGAAGTCAAGCTTGCAGTTGGAACCACTATGGCCACGCTCGAAGTAGTACATGTTCATCTCGTGACTGGTGTAGTTCTTGAACGTGGTGTAGGAGCCATTGGAGGCTTTGACCATATTGGATTCCATCCAAGCGGTGATCTCGGCATCCGACTTGCCTTGGTCCTTGAGCGCCTGAGTAAACAACGCCTGCAACGTGGTCGTAGTGGTTTTATTGCTGACAAGCGTCACCACACCGGTCACGAAATCAATGGAGCCGCTGGCGGCATCATGGATGCCACCGATATCCAACACAAGCATGCCGTCGACGAACAGCCACAGATCATCGTCACCCGTGAAGTTGAACGTCATCGGGGAACCATCAACGAGTTTGCCTTCTTTCGGTTGCATGAACTTCGCGTATGCGGTCATACCGAAGGCGTACCGGGCGCCTCTCACCGAATGAAAGCCGATCCGCAGCTGACTTTTATCCGCATTGAACGGCAGGAATTTCGGAATCCATGCGTCAGTTCTCTCGGTCCATGTTGCTGACCGGTCAAATCCGGTACCGGCACTGTTCAGCGCGGCGTACGTCGTATTGGAGTCGTACACATAGTGGCCCTTGGCCTCTTCCGTCGGATCGAACAGCCCCGTCAGCCCATTGCCGCCATTGGTATATGCCTTGGCCCACTCGCTTTCTGTGAACAAATACGTCATGTCGGTCTGTGCATTATTTTTATTGGTTACCTTCGTAGAGAACTGCGGAACTGCGTCAGCGCCGGTCTTGGTGAGGTTCGTCTTGACGATGCCCGGAGAGGTTTCTGCACTGCCAGTCCAGCCGTTCCAATCCTTACCTTTTCCGTTGAAGTAGAATGCTGCAGCCGCCTCATTTCTGCTGGTACCGCCCGTGGCATAGTTCACGTTCTCTTTGCCAGCGTCCTTTGCCGGGCCATTCGGATCACGGCTGTCCCAATAATCGAATAGGTTTATCTTCACTTTGCTGTCGTTCGCCGTGGCGCGAGGCGCAGCCGACGCTTTGACCGTGGCGGTCTGCCCCGAAGCACCAGTCCCGGCGCGATCGGTCAGAGCAGATGACGCCCCCTGCTGAGCGCTGTCGCCCTGTGCGATGCCGCTGATCGGGCCGGTGCCGGCCTGTGATGCCTGCGTCGTGGCCGACTGCGCGGCTTCGGGTGCGGCTGTCCCTGCATCGGCCGCAATCGCAGTGCCGGTGACGGCAAGTCCAAGAACGGTCGCGACGGATACGGCGGCCGCGATCAGGCGAGAGCGCATCGCCCTCGTATGCGATGGTTTCCGATTCTGCTTAGTCACGATAAGCATCCCTTCCATCATTTCCAAAACTCTTCATCCGGCGTTCAGCAGTTCGACAAAGACTCACGATTGCGACTCTCACCGTCGCAGCACGCGCAAATCATCGACTTCCATCGGCCTGTTAACTCCTGACCGTATCCGCACCCAAAAATCGACGCAATCCCCCGAAACATTGAAATAACGCCGAATACATGCCCCCCCCCGCAGAAAAACCGCTTTCACAGCCCTTGCGGCATAAGGTCCTCGGGAATCAGGCCATACCCCCTTCCCTACGGGGAAAATTCTTGGGAATATACCGAAATACGGCTTAGATCAAGGCCTGAGGCCTCTTACATAACGGTATACCGCTGTATCAGCGAAGTGTCTGCTCCCGCCAAAGCACAACAAGACTGAGGGAGGCTCTCGTCGTGAGATTACGCGGACTCTTTTGCGTTCCTAAGTGCGCGCCGTATCGACGAGTACGCGAACATAAGAACGCAAAACGTGCGATTTGCGTTCTTATGTTCGCAGGCTGAACGTTTCAGCGCGCACTTAGGAACGCAAACCGCTCCTGCCCGCTTCGCAAGAGCCAGCCAGCGGGGGCAGAGTTATATATTGCTTCTGACAGTGGGCTGAACCATCGGCTAACGTCATTTACCATCATCTGCCGATGGAACAGTTCCGTCTCAATAGACCCGAAACTATCGCTCGTAGAACACGCCGAACGAGGGGAACCCATGACGGGCCGGCTTCAGCTCCTGTAGCGGGATCTCGGTGACGTCCACTCGTTCGACATCGGCATAGCGCGGCCCCTGCTTCAGTGCCGAAATCAGACGGGCGACCTTGCCGCGTTCCCCCTGCACCTCGACCTCCACCGAGCCGTCGTAGCAGTTGCGCACCCAACCGCCCAGGCCGAGCTTGCCGGCGGTCATCACCGTGAAATACCGGAATCCGACGCCCTGCACCAGACCCGCCACCACGGCATGGACGCGAATATCATCACTCGATGACACCGGCACGGCACCCTCTTCACTCTCGTCAGTCCGCGCGCCGCGGCTCGCCCGCATATCATCACGTTTCATGACCGCACTCACCTCACGTTGCCGTCAGCCGACACCAATACCCCCATCGTATGCCCACCATCAAACGGCAGTCGAGAAGCCGGCAGCGCAGCGCGGGCGCTACAGCCCGGCCCCTTTCCGCCGAGGCCTGCCGCAATCCGTCAGATGAACGCGCGTTCGCCGAAAATCGCCGTTCCGACGCGCACAATCGTCGCACCCTCCGCGATGGCGAGCGCCATGTCGTGCGTCATGCCCATCGACAGTTCCGTGCAGTGCTCGGTGCCGGGCGCGCGAGAGGCGAGAATCGTGCCGCGCGTGCCGCGCAGATGCGCAAAGCAGGCGCGAATCGTGGCCTCGTCATCGACGTGCGCGCCGATGGTCATCAGGCCTTCGAGCCGGATGCCGTCCAGCTGCGCGATCTGTGCGGCGATGTCGACGGCAGCCTGCGGGTCGCAACCCGATTTCGATGCCTCCCCGGACTCGTTGACTTCCAGAAGCACACCGACCGTGATTCCACGGGCGACGGCACGGCGGGCGATGCGCTGCGCCAGTTCGACGCCGTCCACCGATTCGATGGTGTTGACGTCGGGGAGGATTTTACCGATCTTGTTGGCCTGCAGCTGGCCGATGAGATGGAACGGGATGTGTTCGGCGTCAGACGGTCGAGTGGTGTCGCCGTCGCCTGTGCCGAGCGCAAATCCTCGGTCCGCGCACAGGCGACGCAGTCCCTCGGCCTTGGCCATGACCTCCTGCGGGCGGTTCTCGCCGATCATGCGGATGCCCGCATCGATCGCCGCCATGATCTCGCCGACATCACGGGTCTTCGTCGCCGCCAGCAGCTTCACCGAACCGGGAGCACGACCGGCCGCCGACTCGGCTTCGGCGATGGCGTCAAGCACGCGATGCACGCCATCGCGAATCTGCGTCGCCCGCGTCTCGTCGATGCTTTCATTGGTCAGATCCTTGTGATCCATGTAAGCGGTCATCATATGCTCCCTATCCGTCTTGCTGCACCATATATTAGTATGCCCACGGATGAGGGCGAATCGGCTAGAGAAACCGGGAACTTCCGGCGTGGACCCCCGCTGGCGGGGTGTCGAGCGATGCGAGACTGGGGGGGGTTCGAAGCGCGAAACGGCTCCGCACGCAGCATATAGAGGAGGAAATCTCACAATCCGATGCTGAACGGGTCGTCGGGGATGGAATGATCCTGCGAATCTGCGGCGAGCGCATCCCACGAAAATCCATGCAACAGGTCGGCAGCAGCGCACGGCTCGGGCTCTTGCTGCAATCCGAGCAGCCACGCGCAATAGCCGATCACCCGATGCGCCGTGACGCCATGTTTGCGTAACGTTCCCATATCCAGCGACCGTTCACGCTTGGCGAGCCGCCGCCCGGCCGCATTGTCGATCAGCGGAAGATGTGCGAAACGGATATCGCGATGAGCCGCGGCAACGCCGCCATCCGAGCTATCCCCGAAGCCGGCGTCGAGCAGCCGCTCACGGATGTACAGCTGCAGCGCGGCGGATCGCAACAGGTCACGCCCGCGAACGATGTCATCCACACCCATCAGCAAGTCGTCAACCGTGACAACCAGCTGATAGGCGAACAGACCATCCGCCCGTCGCACCACCGTATCGCCCAAATCGCGCGGCAAATCGAATCGGCAGTTCCCGAACACGCGATCATGCACGGTGACCACGGCACGCGCGTCGCCGGCGACAGGCATGGCGATGCGCAGCGAATGCCGATCACCATTCGCCAAGCGTTGCTCGACCTGTCGCGGATGCTCTGCGAGCGCGCGCCGGCATGTGCCGGGATACATGACGAAACGGTCGCCCTCCTGCGGCGCCGAGGCCGCACGGATGTCGGCGCGCGAACAGAAACACGGGTATATCAGCGCAGTGGTCTCGGTGCCGTCAACGCCATCACGGCCACCGAACGCGGCGGCGTCTCGCAAGTCAATGCCCTGAAGCGCGCGCAACGCCTGCTCGTAGATGTCGAGCCGCCGCGACTGGTATACCGGCTCTCCATCCCAGTCCAGTCCCAACCATGCCAGATCGTCCATGATCCAGCGGTCCGCGTCCGGCAGCACGCGTGGGGTGTCGATGTCCTCGATGCGCAGCAGCATGCGCCCTCGCCCGCCGTCCGCATCGCCTGGATCGGCTGCGCCACTCATGCCATCCACGCGATTCACGTTATTCAGGCAATCCGCATCGCCCGCTCCACCGCCCGTCCGGCTTGTACGCTCTGGGCCACCCGCACGAGCCGACAGCCACGCACCCAGCATCGCATACACGTTACCGATATGCATTCGTCCGGACGGCGTCGGCGCGAATCGTCCGATCACCACCGCGCCCAGAGCTCCGAGTCGAGCGGCCATTCGTTGATCGTGCAGCCGCGCAACGATATCGATTGCTGCTGCATCAGCGGCGCCGGCTTGCCTGCCTGCTGGCATACGGTCTCATTGTCGCGATGGTCAAGCCGGTGACCGGTCTCATGGTTGATGACCATCGTGCGATAATTCGCCAGATTGCCGCCGCCCTTCAGCCAGCTGTCGGTCGGCTCGCGCCAGCGGTCATAATTGATGATCACCTGATTGCCGACGCGGCAGCTGTACTGCGACGAGCAAAGCGACGAGAACGATTTCATATACTCCGCCGCAGCCAGGATATACGTCATGTCGCACTTGCTGGAACCGCTCTCCACGAACGTGAGACCGGCACGGGGCCACCCACGCGAATCATTCAGCGTCGCGTACACCGTGCGCCTGAACTCGCCGGTATCGCCGACGCTCCCCTTGGTGGACACGCAGTAATGGTATTCGTGGCGGGGTTTGCCGCTGGCCGCCGCGGTCTGCTGCGCCTTCTCGAGAATCTCGCGCCGCTGCGCCTGCGAGAACGGCTTCGAGGGGTCATACCCGTTTGACTGTGCCTCGGAATTAGTGGATTTCGCGGTGGCCGACGATTTCGCGGAATCGCCGCCCTTCTGCTCCCCCGCAGACCGCGGCTGCGCTGTTGCACCTGGCTGCGCGATGGACGACCGCTCACCGCCCATGCCCGGCACGCGAAGTACGCTCGCCCGCACCGCAAGAACAAACAACACGAGCGCCAAAATCAACCCCGCACATACGGCAATGCGCCGGGTGCGGAACACCCGACGCATATCGTCACCACGCAACCGCTGCAACTTCAATCACTCCCAGCAACGTCATAGGTCAAGCCGCGCCGCCCCGCGAAAGCGCGAGCACAAGGGCACGTTTTTCGCAGGCGTCTCTCCCTGCATTGTATCCCGTCAGCCGTGGGGCCGCGCAACACGCGTGGCGTCACGCGAGCCCGCCGCGGCTCACGCGGTTCGCGCAAAAATCACGCGAAGAAGAACACGTACAGCCACGCGCCGACGATGGCGCCCACAATCGGAGCGACGACCGGAATCCACGCCTCTCCCCAACGCGAGGTGCCCTTGTTCGGAATCGGCAGAATCGCGTGCAGCAGACGCGGCATCAGGTCGCGGGCCGGATTCAGGCCGGGGCCGGTCGGGCCACCCATCGAGGTCACCAAGCCCCATACGATGAAGCCAACCACGATCGACGCGGCCGCCAAATCCTTCGAACCCCACGGCAGCATCAGGCAGCACAGCGCACCGAACACCAGCACCAGCGTGCCAAACATCTCGTTGAGGAAGTAGTTGATCTTGTCGTTGTCGGCGTCGGTCGTGCAGAACGTGCCGAGGATCGCTTCCGCGTCCTCGGTCTCCTTGTAGTGCGGGTAATACGTCAGGTACACGATGAACTGTCCCAGCAGTGCGCCGAGCAGCTGCGCCACGATGTACGGCAGCACGTCGCGCCACGGGAACAGCCCGTTGATCGCCTGGGCGAGGGTCATGGCCGGGTTGATGTGGGCGCCGGACACGCCGCCGAACATGAGCACCGGGAACATGACGCCGAAACCGTAGCCCATGGCGATGTTCAGCCATCCGGCGTGGTGGCCCTTCGTGTTCTTGAGTTCGACGTTGGCGACCGAGCCATTGCCGAAGATCATCAGGATGGCGGTGCCGAAGAACTCGGCAGCCAGCTTGGTAAAGAGGGAATATTCCACGGCTTCTTCTTTTCTCTCCACCGCATCGCAGACATGGCTGACTGCTCACGGTCTCTGGATGATTGGATTTCTCTCGTACTCCCGGCGACTCAATTTCGCTGGGTGCGAAAGCAAACGACGTGATTGTACACTTTACCCCTTGACGAACGGCAATACGGGCGGATTGGACGGCAGAATCCCCGGTGATTCACACCCTGCCCTGCCATGCACACTTGGGTGCAGTCATGTGGAACCCATTGGAATTACTCGCGACACGCCGTACGCGACATGCCGATTTGCATCGCAGCGAGTTCCGAGTATAGTTATCACTCGGCTCAAGAAATGACCAACGCCCCTGTAGCTCAGTTGGTTAGAGCAGCTGACTCTTAATCAGCGTGTCCAGGGTTCGAATCCCTGCGGGGGCACAAGCAAGGTCGGAATCGAAAGATTCTGGCCTTTTTTGTTTTCGTCGAGAGGGTGCGTCCGAGTCAAATCACCCCTAATTCGCCACTGGAAGCATGCCCCCGCCCGGGTGATCCTCGCAATCCGCCCCTATCTGCGTTTCAAGGGGTTGATTCAGGCCGCGACGAACATCTATCTGCGTTTCAGGGGGTTGGTAGCAAAGTATAAACATCGCGCAAACCGCATGGTTTCAATGAGCAAATGCCCTATATACTCCGTGCATAGTGTTTTGGCCACCCCCTGAAACGCAGATAGATGTTCCCAGGCAGTGGAATCAACCCCTCGAAACGAAGATAGCAGCACATACATCGTGGAATCACGCCGGGCAAGGCCAAAATAGACGAAGATGCCGGTCGAATGGGACAGCCATTCGACCGGCATCAATGCCATGCGTTGGCCCTGAGCCGCTCAGGGCCAACGCGACTCAGGAAATCCGCGCCTTAGATGTCGCGACGGCGGCGAACCGCCACAGACACGGCGCCCGTCGCAAGCAGGCCGATTGCGGCGATGGCGACGACGGACACCGAGGCGCCAGTCGCGGACAGGCCCGGCTTCTTGTTGCCTTGGTCGTCCTTATCACCGTCCTTGTCGGTATCCTTGCCCGGCTCCTTGTCGGGCTCCTTGTCGCCAGGCTCGACGGGCGTCTCGCCGGACTTCTCCTTGACGGTGGCCACACGGGTCACGGACGCCTCGTTACCGGCCGCATCGCTCACCGTGTACACCAACGTGTACGCGCCGGGCTTGCTCGTGTCCACCGTGTCACCAGACACCTTCACGGCACCGGTCACATCACCGTCCACATCATCAACCGCCTTCACACCCGCCATCGGATCAAACGACGCACCGAACTCCACGGCCACGTCATCCGCACCGGAAATCACCGGCGGCACGGTGTCGACCGGCTCGACCTCCTTCACCGTCACCTTGAGCGTGGCGGTAAGCGAGGTATCGGCGGCGTACGTCACCGTGAGGGTCTTTTCGCCGGCGGTCGACGAGTCGAACTCGGAGACCGTGTATTCGCCCTCGCCGAGCTCGGCGGTGTGCCGTCAGACATCGTGGCGGTGACGACCATGCCGCTCAGGTCGAGCGCGTCGCCGATGTCGTATTCGGTCTTGATCGGCTGAGTGGTCACGGCGATCGACGCGACGTCGGACACGGCCGCGAAGTCCTCGACGAGCGTGACGTTGTCGATGTACGCGAACGAGCCGGAGGCCGGATCGGTCTGCGAGATGGCGACCCACAGCGCGGCATACGGGTCCACGTCGAGCGGCACGATGAACGACCCGCTGTAGTGAATTTTGCCGCCTTCCTTGCTTTCGGCGTCCACGGTCTCGCTCAGTACGGTCTTGCGGTACTGGCTGAACGAGCTGACGGCGCCAAGCGACGCGAGGTTGGACTTGACCTGCACCTTGAGCGTGGACGGGGTGTCGTCGTTGCTTTTGCCAAGCGTCGCCCACAGGCCGAGACGGTACGTCTCTTGCCCGGCGTCTCAGACAGCGTGTGCTGGTTGATGGTGTCGCCCTTGTACGGGGTGAGCTGTTCGCCGAGTTTCGCCGGAGACTACGGTGTCGGCCTGGTTCAGTTCGGACTTCAGGCGCCGAGTGGCACCACCGGCGTCGTTGTTCTTCGTGTTGTCGACGTTGCCGAGCGTCCACGGCGATGCCGCGGCGCATGTATTTCTCGTAATCGGCCGCGTTCGCATCAGTGTTGGTGACTTCGAAGCCCTGCACTGTGATGTATTCGGAGTTCTTCAGCAGGATGGTCTCGCTGACGTCCGCACCGGCGATGATGGGCGCGGCGCCTTCGCCGTATGCTCCGATGGTGATGGGCGCGTCCTTGGTGCCTTTGGCGTTGATGACGCGCAGGCCGGTCTTGACCGAGGCGCCGTCGATGGTCTGGGTCGCGCTGGTGCAGGTGGTGCCGGCCTTGAACAGCAGGGACTCACCGGCTTTGAGGGTGACGCCGTTCGCCGCTGTCAACGAGTTGAACGGGGCTGGCTTGGCTTCCGCGTCTTGAGAACGCCCATCCTCGCAGCATATCATTCTCATTAAGAAAGGTGCGAGCCCGCCGCAACTCCAAATGAACATCAATGTCCGCAAATCCTTGGAAAACAGCGTTTTCTCATATTGTTCACTTGTGCGTAAATGTTCGCAATCCTCGCACCTTCCTTATTGAGAATCATTCGCTGCGACTTGGAACAATACAAAAAGCCCCTCGCCGCGCGGAGCGGCGGAGGGGCTGATGCTTAAGCTCAGACGATAATCTGTCTGATGGGCCGAAGTTACTCGGCGACGACCTTCACGAAGAAGGAGGCGGTGATCTCCGGGTGCAGGGCGGCCTTAGCCGGGAAGTCGCCGGTGGTCTTGATCGGCTCGACCTCGATGGCCTTCGGGTTGACCGCGGCCTTGTCGGAGAGAGCCAGCGCGATCTGCTCGGCGGTGACGCTACCGAACAGCTTGCCGGACTCGGAAACCTTGGCAGCGATCTCGACGGTAGTGCCCTCGATGGCGGCCTTGGCGGCGACGGCATCCTCGCGGGTGGCGACGGCCTTGGCCAAGCGAGCGCGCTTCATCTGCACGATCTGAGCTTCGGCGCCCCTGGTCCACGCGAAGGCGAGGCCCTGCGGGATCAGGTAGTTGCGGGCGTAGCCGGAGCGGACGGCGACGACATCGCCGGAGTGGCCCAGGTTGGCAACGGTCTGGGTGAGAATAACCTTGGATTCAGCCATTTCTTATCCTCCCTAACTCAGCGACCGGTGGTGGCGTACGGCAGCAGGGCCATCTCGCGGGCGTTCTTGATCGCCTTGGAGAGCTCGCGCTGTTCCTGCACGGTCACGCCGGTGATACGGCGGGAACGAATCTTGCCGCGATCGGAGATGAACTTGCGCAGCAGCGCGACGTCCTTGTAATCGATCTCGGTGACCTTGGCGGCCTTCAGCGGATTCGGCTTCTTCTTGAACGGCTTGACCGGCGGTTGCGGCCTCTTACGTGACATGATGTTCTCCTTGAAAATTACGATTGAATGCTTGCTTCTGGATTGTTACGTGCGTCGCGCGGCTTCATATGGCCGCGGACGGGCATCAGAACTCGGGTTCCTGCGAATCGCCACCGAAATCGGACGAGCCGCCGAACGAACCGAAGGACGAGCCGGCATCGCCGGACGTGCCCCACGGATCGGTCGCGGGCGCGGCGCTCTGGCCGGCGTTGCCCGCAGCGGACGCGCCACCCTGATAGCCACCGCTGAAGCCGCCATTGCCACGGCCACCCTGGTAGCCGCCGGCGTTGCCGCCGAAACCGCCGCCATTGCCCTGACCGGCGTTGAATCCGCCATTGCCGCCATTGCCACGGCCGGCGAATCCGCCTTGGCCGTTGCCGCTGGACGTGCGCGTGACCTGCGCGGTCGCGTAACGCAGCGACGGGCCGATCTCATCAATCGTCATCTCGATGACGGTGCGGTTCGAGCCGTCCTGCGCCTGATACGAGCGCTGCTGGAGACGCCCCTGCGCGATGACACGCATGCCTTTGGACAGCGTGCTGGCGCAATGCTCGGCGAGATCGCGCCAGGCGGAGCAGCGCATGAACAGCGCATTGCCGTCCTCGAACTGCCCGGTGTTGCGATTGTAGGTACGCGCGGTAGAGGCGATGGTGAAACTGGCGACGGAAGCGCCGTTTCCCGTGGTCCTCAATTCGGGATCTGCCGTGAGGTTGCCCACCACGGTGATGATGGTTTCGCCTGCCATGACTTACCTTCTTACCTTTGGTTCAGCGAGTCGCGAACAATCAGAAACTCATACGGCTTACTTGGCGTCTTTACGAAGAATCTTCGTGCGGACGACGGATTCGTTCAGGTTGAGCACACGATCGAGCTCGGCGCTGACCTCGGGAGTGGTCGTGTAGTTGACCACCACGTAGTTGCCTTCGGTCTTGCCGTCAATCTCGTAAGCGAGCTTGCGACGTCCCCAAATATCGGTGTTCTCGACGGAACCACCTTCCTTGGTGACGAGCTCCAGATACTGCTCGGTCAACTTCTTCAGACCGCGCTCATCCAGCTCAGGATCGGCAATGAACATCAGTTCGTACTTATGCGCAGACATCACCCACCTCCTTCGGACTAGTCGGCCATGGACTATCCATGGCAGGAGTGTGTATACGCGCTGCTGAAAACAGCAACTTCTCTAAGCTACGCCATGCCCGCGACAGCTTGCGGGGGCTGTCGCGAAGCGACTGGAGAGAGTAATCCGTCCTACTGCAAATCCACGACCGCGCAATCCGCGGCACCATAGCCGTTCGACTTGCACCATGCGTCGCCGGCCTTCACCGAGTCGACCGTATCACCCGACAGGATCACGTAATACGCGGTCGAAGCGTCGGCCTTCGTGTACGTCGGGTAATCGCCGGACCAGATCAGGATCGCGTTCTTGTGCTTGATGCGCTGCTGCAGGAACTGCTCGTAGATGTCCACGTAATGCCAGGTCTTGCCGTCGGCCTTCATGTCGTTTTTTTGCTGGACAGCTGCGTGGTGTAGGTGGTGTAGAAGCGGGATGCGGCGGATTCGTCATGCTTGAGCTGCCAGCTCAACGCAAGCTGCGCGTACCGCTCGGCGTCCTCGCTGTCGATGTCGGAGCCTGCCAACGCGTCGCCGTCCGCACTGCCCGCCTCGCCGGTGCCGCTCTGACCGGTCTGCAGGATGACCTCGGCGCTGCCGGTCTCGATCTGGTCGTACGGGCGCCAGTACTGCCTCGTGGTGAATTCGAGCGCGACGTTGGCCGTCTCGCCATTGAACTTGACCGGCTGCTTGGAGAAGTCGAAGACGGCCGAGGCGATGACATTGCCTTCATCGTCCTTGATGCTGACCTTGACGTCGGATTCCTTGAACTCCGCCGTGTCGCCGTCCTTCGTCAACGCGCAGTTGGAGGTGAGCTGCAGCTGCGCGACGAGATTGGCGTCGCTGTGGTCGACGGAACTCAGCTCGGCATCGGGCGCAGCGGTGCAGGGCTTGTCGTCTTTCGCGGCCTTGCTGTCGCCGAACTTGGTCTTGCCGCTCTGCTGGGATGTCGACTGCGTCTGAGCCGATTGGGTGCCGGAATCACGCAGCATGAACCACCAGACGCCGAATCCGGCGACAAGCGCCACGACGAGTACAGCGATGATGATGCCGACGATCAGCGCGGTCTTCTTCTTGCCCTTGCCGGCGGACTCTCCAGGCCGTGACGGTTGGGCTGGCGGCTGCACGGCCTGCGGCGGGAAGACGGCACCGGGCTGGGCGGCACCGTATTGTCCCGCGTACTGCTGGACAGCCTGATAAGGCTGTGCAGGAGGCACCGGCTGTGCGGTCGGCACCGGCTGTGCGGGCCGCGGGCCGGCGGACAGCTCGGCACCGCACTGCTGGCAGAACCGCATGCCGGGTTCCGACTGCTGACCGCACACCGGGCACACGGAACCCGCCTGCACGGCTACGGGCGCCCCGCAGTTCTCGCAGAATCTATCGCCCTCAACGACATTCGCACCACAACGGGAACACCGCATAATCTCTCCTCGTGACTATCCTGCGCTCAACGTTACACTGCATGACAGCATTCCCCTGCAAATATACTGCGATACGGACCCCAAATGACGTCCGCAACCATTTGACCGAGATGTCTTTTTAGATATAAAATTTGAAGACCGACGAAATTTCGAAGAGGAGATTATCATGTCGGCAACCAAAAGGTTCCAGATAACATTGTTGGCTGTTTTGCTGACTCTCGCCGCATCGTTCGTATCGATGTCACCCAAGCAGGCTTCTGGCTTTGACTCCACATATGAAGTCGTCACTGATGCAGACGGCAGCAAAATCATCATGGCCAAGCCCGGCTCTGTAGCAGTCATAGAACCATCGACCGGCAAACTTCTAAACGTGATTCCTCCTTCATCCATGAATGTCAACGCCATCACCGTAACAAGGGGATGCACAAACAAGAACGCTGGATGCTGGACAAGCGGTAGCGCACTTGGGAATATGCAATTCGCCGGAAGTGGAGCTGTGTCCGGCACTTGGCCGTATAGAAATGCGTACTACACCGGGAACTTGCATGGTTTTGTGATCTATCAATACAAAGGTGCGACCATGAGTTCGCCGAAACTAGGACCGCATTTGTGGATACGCATGGCAAACAATAGTGCTGTCACAGGGAAGAGTGTCACCCGTTGGTAAAAAGACATTCTCATACGTTGAGATAATGCATATCGGAGTAAGAGGAGTAAGAATGGGGCATATTCCGGCATCCCGCCGTACGGTGACGATGGCCATCGCCGTCATTACGCTTTCCATTGCGATGCTGTGCGGATGCGGCACGGCACGGAACACGAACCAAGCAACGGATTCCGGCTCGGGCGGGAACCGTCTCGCCTCATCTTTGCAGGCTTATGCGACGCAGCTGCTCGGCCAGGACTCCGGAATGGACCCCGCGCAGAAAGCGACACTGCGCAAGGCCGCGACAAGCGGCAAAATAAGTCTGTCCGATTACAAGGCCGCATGGAGCCGATACATCACGTGCGTCCAAGACAAGGGCTATCCGAGGCCGACACTGAAAACTTACTCCAACGGCATCCAGCAGCCGCAGGGAGACGTACTTCCTTCAGATAAAGCCGATGACCTTGACTACATCCAAAAAAAGGCCAAGGACTTGAACGCGTGTGGAATCGCCACCGTGGATTCGGTGGACGCGTTGTATATGGCACAAGTCGGCAATCCCAATCTGTATGCGTCTCATGAGGAGGGGGCAGTCGATTGCCTTAAGCGCGCCGGGCTGGTGCCGAAATCCTACACCGTCGAACAATACGAGAAGGAGGCGAACGCAATGGGTCACGCCACTCCCGGAGAGACCGTCAACACGACGTATGACATGAAGAAACCGGAAGTGCTGGCATGCCTCGCCGCCAACGGCAACGTATTCATGGACAGATGACGCCACAGGCACAGAGAATGCATTGGCATGTTTTCGCCCCTATCGGATATCGGATTACCTGCCCGATGGGGGCGAAAACATGCCTTATATACCCCGCCCAAATACCGCGAATAAGCTGCTGAAGATGACGTGGCGACTGTACAATAAGGAGGGAAGAGCAAACCAAGAAAGGGGCTTGTTATGATATGTCCTCACTGTGGCGCCACGCTGTCCAGCGCCGCACGATTCTGCACGCAATGCGGGCAGACGCTCGCGGTCGCCGCAGCAAACAGCAACGACAACGTCGAAGATTCGACCGTGCTCAGCTCCGCTCCACACGGCACCGCAGCCGCGCCTCAACCGGAAGCACCCGCTCCCGTCGCCGCATTCCCCGAACCCGTACCGGCTCCACAGGCCGCGGCACCGCAGCCCGAGCCGGCACCCGCATTCCCCGGCGCGGAACAGCCCGCGGCCGAGCCGGCCTTCCCGGCGGTTCCCGAACCAGTCCCCGCACAAGAAGCTCCTGCAGCTCCCGTCCCGGCGGCAGAAGTGCCAGTCGCCGCTCCGGCCGGAGAAGTTCCCGCCGCCGCACCTGTTGCGGCTGCAGCACCGGCTCCCGGCACTTTTGTTGCGCCCGCGCCTGGTGCTCCCGTCCCCGGCGCACCTGTCCCCGTTACCCCCGGCGCACCCGGCGCACCCGGCGCCCCGGTTCAGCCCGGCGCTCCGCAGCAGTTCGTCCCCAACCCGATGTTCAAGGAGCTGTTCTCCGCGCGTTCGCTGCAGACCGCCGCAATCAGCCTTGCCTTCGGCTTGATCGGCGCGACGGCGCTGGCCCTGATCGGCTCCATCTTCTTCTTGTCGGCTGGCTCATCATGGGCGTCCAGGCTGAGCATGGTCCCCGGCCTGTCCGGCATGATGAGTGACGCCAGCGGTTCCGGCACGGTGACGCCGAACTTCTTCCAGTTCCTGATTCTGGTGATGGTTCTGGGCGTATCCGGTCAACTGTCGCCCAACATCACCGGAGGCAACCTCTCCCTGTCGTCCATCGGCGTGTCCGGCCATCTATGGCTGCCTGTCGGTCTTTCCGGCGTGGCGCTGGTTCTCGGCACCGCGTTCGGCGCATACTGGTTCGCGCGTAAGTTCGCCATCCGGTTCAAGTGGACCGGCATCGTCAGCAGCGTCATCGTCGGCGTCGTGATGGGATTCGTCTATCTGATTCTCGCCGCGATCTTCCCGCTGACGCTGGGAGCCGGCAGCATGGGCGGCATTCAGGCCAAGGCCATCCTGACCGGCGTCTCCGCCCGTACGTATTTCATGACGCTGCTGCTCGCCGCGATCGGCGCGTTCTTCGGCTATCTGCTCGCCCAGTACGCCTCGGATTCCAACAACGTGTTCACCGCGGCCTGGAAGTGGGCTCACCGCACGCGCGGCTTCGTGCGCACGCTGCTTGACGCGGCGTTCATCTACGCGGTCGTGTTCACGGTGATCGGCTTCATTTGCCTGATCATGCTGTCCAGCAGCCTGCACAACGGCCAGATGTTCATGCTGTTCCCGATTCTGCTGCCGTACCTTTCATTCCTGACGTTCGCGCTCGGCTCGTTCGGCGCGGTCGGCATCGACGTCCCCGGCTATGTCGCTAACCTGTCGCTGTTCGGCATCTCGAACCAGTACGTCGGCTCCATTAGCGCACCGTGGCAGCTGTGGCTGGTATTCGTGGTGTTCCTTATCACCACGTTCTACATTGCGTTGCGCGCCGCAGCCCGCAACATCTATGATCCGGCATATGCGGGATGGCAGCACTCGTGGAAGTCTCCGGTCACCACGCTGGTGATCTGGCTGATCGTCACGTTCCTGTTCACGTCCGCGACGCTGGGTTACACCATGCAGTCCGATACCTCTGACGCGTCGCTGAACATCGCGGCATGGTACTTCCTCGTCGCGGCCGTATGGTCGTTCCTGATCGAGGTGGTGGCGCTGACATTCGGCCCGGCCATGGTGCTGTCGATGGGCGGCGCATGGAAGCTGTTCGTCGGCGGCACGGTCCGCCCGACGCCCGCCGAGGTCACCGCGTATGCGGCGGCATGCGGAGCGCACTTCGGTCGCTTCCCGTCACAGGTCGCCGCGGCCGCCGGCTACACTGGCCCGCAGCAGTCCTTCGGCGGACAGCCTGGCGCCGGCGCCGGAGCGCCGACCGCGCCCGCAGCTGGCATCCCGGTTCAGGGCGTTCCCGTTCAGGGCGCCCCGGTTCCCGGTGCTCCGGTTCAGGGGGTTCCCGCTGCCGGCGCCGACGCCGCGGCCTTTCAGGCCCAAGGTGGTGCCCCGACTGTCCAAGTTCCCGCCGGCGCTCCTGCCGCTCCTGCAGCTGCACCTGTCGCCCCCGCTCCGGTGGCTGCTCCCGCCGCCCCGGCTGCAGCCAAGGCCATGACCCCGCAGCAGAAGAAGCTGGCCATCATCATCAGCGCCATCGTCGGCGTGCTTGCCCTGCTCGGTATCGCTTACGCAGTGGTCAACTCCACCGTGTTCAGCGCCGATAACACCGCGAAGAGCTACCTGTCGGCCATCGCGTCCGGCGACTATGACAAGGCCAACGGCATCTCCGACCCGCAGGTCGCCAACGGCAAGCGCACGCTGCTCACCAATGCGGCTTCCAAGGGCGACAAGACCACGATCAGCAACCAGCGCATCATCTCCACCACCGACAACGCGGACGGCTCCCGCACGATGCAGATCTCGTACACGCTGGGCGGCAAGTCCATGACCGACACTCTGACGGTCGCGCCGAACGGATCCAAGTTCCTGATCTTCAAGAACTGGAACATCACGACGCCGCTGGTCAAGGAGATCTCCGTCTACGCGTCACCGGCCATCACCAACTTCACCGTCAACGGTGTCAAGGTCGGCGCGAAGAACGCCACAGCATCCGATTCCGGCACCTACACCTTCAAGGTGTATCCGGGCTCGTACACGGTGGAACCGGTCACGTCGAAGTATCTGACCGCGGATTCGACGACGCTGACCACCTCCTCCGAATCCTCCGCCTCGATCTCTGCCGAGCCGACCGACGCTCTGGCAGACGAGATCAACGCGAAGATCAAGGACAAGCTGGATACCTGCGCCAAGTCCACGGATGCACAGCCTGAAGGCTGCCCGTTCAGCATGTACGGTTCCGATGACGACTACCGCAACATCGCGTGGAACATCACCGAATACCCGACCGTCACCACTGATGACCTCAGCATCGACTCGGGCAACTTCTACGTGTACGGCGGCGAAGCCAAGGTGGCGTACGAGTACAAGAGCTACGACGACTCCTGGGAGCCGACGGACAGTTCCACCAGCTTCAGCATCAGCGGGCAGTTCACGCTGGACGGCGACAAGCTGGACATCACGCTGGACGACGACTGATCGGAATGATTCCGCACGGCACGGGGCACCTGCTGCGCGCACCGTGCCGTAAGTGGAAGAATCCGTGAGCATCGCAACCCGCCGTTCCTCTTGGGACGGCGGGTTCTTGTATATTGGATAAGGTTTGTGTACGGCAACGTATCACCACGGTGAACGGTAACGAAACTATCGACGGAAAGAGCGGAAAAACATGTCGGCGATCCTTGAGGGCACACCCGATAAGCGACTGGCCTTGGTGACGGGTCGCGCATATCCTGAGCTTGCCAATGAAGTGGCTCAATATCTCGGCATCAACGTGCTGCCCACCACCGCATACGACTTCGCCAACGGTGAGATGTATGTGCGGTTCGCGGAGCCGGTTCGAGGCGCCGACGTGTTCGTGCTGCAGTGCCACACCAACCCGATCAACAAGTGGGTGATGGAGCAACTGCTGATGATCGACGCCCTCAAGCGCGCCTCCGCCAAGTCCATCACCGTCGTGGCACCGTTCCTCGGCTACTCCCGTCAGGACAAGAAACATCAGGGCCGCGAGCCGATCACCGCACGCCTGATGTTCGACCTGTTCCGCACCGCGGGGGCGAACCGTCTGGTCACCGTCGACCTGCATGCCGCGCAGGAGCAGGGCTTCTTCGACGGCCCGGTCGACCATTTGACCGCCATGCCCGTGCTGATCGACTACGTGCGCAGCCACGTGCCTATGGACAAGGCGACGATCGTCTCCCCCGACGCCGGCCGCATCAAAGTTTCCGAGCAGTGGGCCGCCAAGCTGGGCGGGCTCCCGCTCGCGTTCATCCACAAGACTCGCGACATCACGCGCCCGAACCATGCCGAAGCGCATGGCATCATCGGCGACGTGCAGGGGCGCGACTGCGTGGTGGTGGACGACATGATCGACACCGCCGGCACAATCTGCGAGGCCGTGCGCACGCTGCGCAACGCCGGCGCCGCCTCGGTGACTCTGGTCGCCACGCATGGTCTGCTGTCTGGCCCGGCCGTGGAGCGCCTGCGCGATTGCGGCGCCCGCGAAATCATCCTGATGGACACTGTGCCAGTGCCGCAGGAGAAGCGCCTGGATAACATGACTGTGTTGTCGGTGGCGCCGCTGCTGGCCGCAGGCATCCGCTCCGTCTTCGAGGAAGGCTCCGTGGCGACACTGCTGGAGGGCCTGCCGGAGGACATGCGCCCGAGAAACATCTACGCCTGAAATATAAAACAAGGGACCGCGTCATTCTGCCCCCGCTGGCGGGGGCAGAATGACGCGGTCCTGGCCATCCATAACGGATTGAACACAAAATAGGGAGGCCGCCACAGGGCGACCTCCCTATTTCTATTTACTTATATCACTCGGCGCGCTTGCGGGCGATGAACACCGCGCCAGCGGCGGCGACCAGCATCATGCCGGCCATGCCGATGACGGCGACGTTCGCACCCGTCTTGGAGATGGCGTTGCCGTTGGCATCGGCCTTCTCCAGTGCGGCGATCGCGTCGGCGAGGGCCTTCTGCGCGGCGTCGATGTCAGCCTGGGTGGCGTTGTCATCGGCGAGGACGCTCTGGGCCTTGGCGAGGGCGTCACGCACGGCCTGGGCGGACTTCTTCGTGTAACCGCTCAGATCCAGGGCCTTGGCCTGATCGATGGTGGCCTGCAGCTTGCTCTTGTCGGTCGTCTCCGGGTTCGGAGTCGGCTTGGAGGAGGCGGGCTTCAGGGCCTTCATCGCGGCGTTCAGCGCGTTATACGCGGCATCGACGTCAGCCTTGGTGGCGTTCGCATTGTTCAGGACGGCCTTGGCGGCATCCAGAGCCTTCTTGAACGCGGCCCACGAATCCTTGGTGTACGCGGATTCCTTGAGCTTCTCGGCATCGGCGACCAGGCCGGCGAGCTTGGAGGTGTCCACGCGCTCTTCCAGAGCGGCGATGGCGTCCTTCAGGTTCTGGTAGGCGAGAGCCACGTCGTACGCGGTGGCGTTCTCGTCGTCCAGCACCTTCTTGGCGGCGTCGCGCTTGGCGACGAGCACCTTCCAGGTGTCGGCGGTGTAGGTGGCCTCGGTCAGGGCGGAAGCGTCATCGTACAGGTTCTGCAGATCGCACTTGTTGACCTTGACCTCGGTGCTCGGCACGTCGCGAACCGTGGTGACACGCAGCTCGGCAGCGGAGGCGTACGTGTTCACCTCGCCCGCGGACTGTCCCGCGGTTTCGAGAGCGGTGATGCGCACCTTGGTGACGTTCTTGACCGCGTCGAACTTGACCTTCTGCCAGACACCGCTGGTCGTGGTGAACGTGCCATTGGTGACGACGTCCTTGGTGGTGCCGTCGGACAGCGTCAGCGTAATCTTGTACTTCTTGATCTTGCCGTTCGCGTTCGCGCTGCCGCTGCGGGCCATGTAGCGCAGGCCGTCGATGGTCGTCGGCTCGTTCAGGTTGAACTGATACCAGGCGGTACCGGCGGACACTGCGTTGGCGCTCCAGGAGGTGTGCCAGTGGGTGCCGGCATTGCCGTCCTGGGCGAGGCTTGCCGGGCCCTCATTGCCGCCCGACAGTGCCTGCTGGCTGCCCGCCTCGACGGTGTAGGCGTCGGTCGCCACGTCGTACGCATCGTTCGAGTCGTCGCCCGGTGCGTTCTTCATGTACTCGGCCAGCGCCACAGCCTTGTTGTAGGCGGTGGTGTAGTCGGGCTTATCCTTGGCGATGAGCGCCTCGATCTCGGCCACCGTGTTCACGTACGTGGTCCAGACTTCGGCGGAGTAGTCGCCGCTCTTGCCGTTGTAGGTGTCCTTGACTTCCTTGAGCTTGGCCTCGGCGTCGGCCTTGGTGCGCTCGGCGGATGCCACGTGCTCGACCTTCAGGTCATCGAGGACGAAGTCCTTGTAGCCACCGAAGGCGGCGGCGGAATCGGACGTGTTCTGCAGGTCGGGAGCGGTGGAGGTCGAGTAGATGCCGAACCAGCTGTCGCCGGTGATGGAACCGGTGATCTCGAACTCGGCCGTGCCGTCCTCGCCCAGGGCCTTCTTCAGGTTGGTGAGCTTGACGGTGCTGGCGTTGTACTCGCCGTCACCGGTGGCGATGGCGTAGATGTCGTCGGAGCCGGACTGGTACTTGAACGACACCTTGTAGGTCTCGCCCGGTTCCAGCTTGACGTTCTGCGGGATCGTCTGGTAGATCAGCGTGCCCTTCTGGATCAGGCCGTTGGCCTTGACGGACCACTTGCCGTCGAGCACGTCGTCCATCTTCTTGACATCCCAGCCGGCCTGCGTGAACGGGGCATGCAGCTCGGACAGGTGGATACGGTTGTCCTCGACGCCTTCGGAGCCGGAGACCACGAACGGCCAGATGCCCTGGGCATTGTCCTCGAAGTCGTTGGTGAGCGTCTTCAGGGTGCCGTCAGCGTTGAGCGTCAGGCCCTTGTAACCGTTCTCAAGCACGCGCACGTCATCGAAGTACACATGGTCGGTGTTGTCGCATGCGCCGGAGTGCGAGAGCGTCACCTTGACGTCGCCGCTTTCCGGAGCCACGAACCACACGTACATGTTCTGGAAGTAGCTGCTGCCGCCTTCAGTGTTCGAGTACGTGTTGTGGCCGTACGCCTTGATGTAGTTCTTGGCGATCGACTTGCCGGTCTCGTTGGTGGCGAGGACCTTGGTGCCGTTGGTCACGGTGATCTTGGCCGGGGAGTTGGTGCGGTTGTCCACGCCCACGTAGATCGCGTAACGCTTGCCCGCGGTCAGGTCGGTGAGCTTCTGGGAGACCTTCACGTCACCGGTCAGGCGCAGCATGGCGTTGTTGGTGCCTTCGACTTCGGCCTTGCCGGTGCCGGAGACGGCCCAGTTGTCCTTGAGGGTGTTCTGGCCGCCGTTGAAGCCGGCGTCCACGACGTGCATGCCTTCGCTCCACTTGACGGAGATCTGCTTCTCGGAGCCCTTGGTCACGACGTACGGGGTCTCGGCCTCGGCGGTCAGCGAGATCTTGCCGCCGGAGACGGCGACGGTCTTCTCGTTGGTCTTGCCCTGGTCGGTGAGCTGGTACACCTTGACGGAGGCGAGGTTCTGCCAATCCTTCGGCAGGGTCCACTCGGTGGTGCCGCCCTGGGTATTCCAGTGGTACAGCTTCTCATCGGAGGACTTGACGAGCTTGCCGGTGTTCACGTCCCACAGCCACGGCAGCAGGTAGGACTCAGTGCCCTTGACGGTGTTGCTGTTGCCCGGGGAGACCGCGCCGGACGCCACGGTGATGCCGTTGAGCGTGATGGTGCGGTTGCGGTACGCGCCGTTGTTGGTGTCGTTGGAGCCACGGGACAGGACGACGACGTTGCCGTGGTCGTCCTTCAGCGTGATCTGCTCGTTGCCGTTGTTGACGGAGGCATCCTTCACGGAGGTGGCGTCGAGCGGGCTGTTGACCCAGCGGACGACCTTGAAGTGCTGGATGAACTTGGTGGACACATCGTGCGTGTACAGGTTCCTGATGTACGCGGCGTAGTCGTTGCGTCCCTGCCAGCCTTCGAAGTCCTTCATGCTGTAGCCGCCGAGCAGCGGGGCGTTCGCGGCCTGGCCGTACGACGGGTAGTCGCCGACCCAGCTGTCCTTCTGGTGGTTGCGCAGGAAGCGCATGACCTGAGAATTCTCGCCCTTCATGCCGGAACCACCGTAGGTAAGGTCGGCGGCCCAGTGCTGGAAGGTTGCGTCATACTCGTTGCCGGCACCCCATTCGGTGGTCATACGCCAGCCGTTCTGGTTGATCATTTGGCTCATCTTGCGGGTTTCCCACGAGTCCTCGGCGCCGGAGGTGTTGTTGCCCCACACGTCGAGGTAGATGAAGTCCATGTTGTCGCCGACCTTGCTCTTGAGGTCAGCGAAGCGGGACTTGCGCATGCCGGAGGCGAGATCGTAGATGCCGTCGATGCCGATGCCCTGATCCAGCCAGTTCCAGCCGTAGCTCAGGCCGCCACTGGAGTTGCGACGCACCATGTCCTCGCTGAAGGCCTTGGCTTCCGGGTACATTTCGGACGCGTTGACGTGCACGCCGAAGCGGGCGCCGTACTCGGTGCCCTTCTCCATCAGGGTGTTCATGTCCGCGGCGCCGCCGGCGCGGGTGTTGATGTCGCCGTAGTCCGGATGGCCGGAGTCGTGGCCTTCGTTGCCGTAGCCCTTGAGCAGCACGGACTGGCCGAGGCCGTCGGTGTTGAGGGCGACCTTCTTGACGTTGTCAAGCGTGGTCAGGAACGGGTTCTGCGCCTGGGAGCCGAAGTTCATGGCGATGCGCCATGCGACCAGCTCGGGCACTTCCTCGGACTTGTATGGGTTGTTCATGATGTCGCGGTATGCGATCGCGCCATCTTCCCAGTTGACCGTGCCGTCCTCGTTCTCGTCGCCGGCGATGGCGACGGCCATCTTCGGCATGTCGGTCTCTTCGACGGTGTAGGTGCGCTTCTTCGTGTCGGTCACGACGCGGTGGTAGTACCACGGCGCAGTGCCCAGACCGAAGGAGGTGGCCTTGCCGACCTTCTGGGTGGAGGTGAGCACGCGGGTGTTCCTCGCACCGCCGGCGACGGTGTTGCCGACGGTGGTGCCGTCGTGCTCGGAGTTGGACCACAGGCCGGCGCTCAGGCCATTGCCCGAGACGAAGCCGTAGGTGTAGTCGTTCGCATTGCTGACCGTGGTGTTGGCGGTGATGCCGAAGTTGGTGTCACCGGGCCTGGCAGTGTCGGACGACATGCGGGCGCCGGTGAACTGGGCACCGTCCTGACCGGAGCGCACGGAGATGAGGCTCTGGTTCGGGAACGCAATCGTCTGGACCGGGTTCTCCTCGGCCTCGGTCTTGGCGTCATCCGCCTTGTTCACGATCTTGGTGACGTTGAGCTTGAGCGTATTGTCGACGACCTTGATCTGCACGGTGACGACCGCGTTGATCTTGTCGCCGCTCTTGACGTTCAGCGTGTACTGGGCCTCGGTCGCGCTGACCTTCTTGAAGGTCACGTCGGAGTCCTTCAGCGTCACGTCGGTGCCGTTAATGGTGATGACGCGCACGTCCTTCGGCTGGCCGTACATGATCTTGCCGTCGAGCTTCTTCATCGTGTAGTCGTACACGGACGGGAAGTTCTTCTTCACGCGCACGTCCATGGCGGCGGTGGAGAGCGTCTCAGTAGCGACTTCGGCCGACTTGTTCAGCGTGATGTTGCCGACTGAGGCATTGCCATCGGCGACGGTGACGGTCTTGGTGGCGTCATCGTAGCCTTCGGCGGACACGGTCAGCGTGTAGTCGCCGGCGGCGAGGCCGGTGAGGGTGAAGGTGCCGTCCGCCGCGGTGGTGGCGGAGTTCTTGCCGGTGACGACTTCGGCGCCGGCGATGGCGGCGCCGCTGGCGTCGACGACCTTGCCGGTCACGTTGTGCTTGGCGACTTCACCCACGGTGAAGTTTTTGAAGTAGACATCAGTGACTTCGCTGGTGCCGGAGTAAGAGCCGGCCTTCATGGCGAGCTTGTCGGTCAGCGCGGTCATCGAGGAGTAATCCACATCGAACGCCTTCTGTCCGTCAATAGTCAGCGTGGCAACCTTGGCGGCAGTCCAGGAGACGTTGACGGTGATTTCAGCGTTCGCGGCAGGGGCAGCGACACGTGTGCCGTTGTACCAATCGCCATTGCCTCCGACATACTTCTGCCAGAACCAGCCCCCCTTGTCATAGCCCAGGAACAGGGCGTTGCCCGGATCCTTGTAGCCGAGGTAGAAGCCGAAACGGTTCGCGGAACCAGCCTGCGGGGACTTGACCTTGATGGAGAACTCTCCAGCCCGAGTCAGGTCAATCGTCTTGCCGCTAATGGCGACAGCCGGATAGCCACTGCTGCTGGTGGCATTGCCGTTGGCGGAGGTGGACTTGAAATGAGTCCATCCCGCATAATCGCCAGTGCCGGCTGCAAGAATTTCGCCGCCTTTGGCGGTGTTGCGGTCAATCGTCCAGCCGTTCACGGCAGCATCGTCCGCGACGGTGGCGACATCGTTGGCGTTCGCGTCATTGGAGCTAGCCGCTGAACGGAGCGCGAGAGTCTGCAAATCACTTGCAGAAAGCGGCGCGGCGGACGCTGTGCTGACCACCCCCAGTGGGGCGACAGCGAGCGCAACCGCAAGGGCCACTGAAACCACTCGTTTTCTCATATTTCCTTACCTTCATCATGGAGCACTAAGGCTTAACCTTGAGCGGATACGCATGACGGAAGCCCGACACGCGCGTCTCAGTTTTCTATGATAACACTCTTAACAAAATACAAGAACGTGTGTTGTTAACATTATTATTTTCCAAGGAAAATAGAAATTTTCGCCATATACCAATGGGTATGCATGAAAAGACCTGCGCAAATCCCCTCAAAGAACAGCGATTTTTCCCGTCGCGACAACACTGTCTCGCGGAAGTCTTCCGCTATTTGTTAACTTACCTTACTTATTGGAGCGCTGGAAGAGCCAACTGGCCGATGCGATGCTCACCGAAGGTGATTTGCGTTCATATGTTCGCGCCGGAACGACGACCCTGCGCACTTACGGACGCAAATGGGTCTGTTTGCGTCCGTAAGTGCGCGCACTTGTCGTTTCGGCGCGCACTTACGGACGCTAATGCCCCCAGTCGCTTCGCGACGGGGGGGGGCACGCACTATATATATAAAAGGACTATTTGCTATCCGGAACGAACGACTCGAAGATGTGGCGGTCGAAATACTGGTCGCATTCGGCGAGTTCGTCCGCGCTGCGAACCGTCCACGACACCGGTATCGCGCCCATCCAGCGTGCGGCCCGCAGCTGCGGAGAGGGGCCGCCATGCCAGTCGAACGCCACGAAGTCCGGACGGGAGATCCAATCGAACGCCAACAGCCCGGCCAGCCACTCCTTGACCCCGGTACCGGTGAGCGACGCCGGCTCTGCCAACTGGCCGCGGCACACCTCCGGACGGTGCTCCTTGTACCAGTTGACCGCGCCCGGATGGAACGACTCGATCACATACGGGCCGTCATACGCCTGCAGCAGTTGGTCGCCCTTCTCCATCAGCTCGTCCGCCCGCTCGCCCCACGCGGCGTTGTCGGTGAACTTGTACTCCACGATCACCGGTACACGTCCCGCGATCACGCGCAGCACGTCGACGAACAGCGGCACGTGCTGGTAGTAGCCCTGCGGAGCGAACTGTGCGGCGGCCACCGGGTCGGCGACGGGCGCCGCCTCGGCATCCCCCGGCTTCGCGGGCGCGGGGAACAGCGGGATGCGCGACAGCTCCTCATACGTCAGGTCGGCGATCTTGCGCGGATCTCCGGCCACGCGCAACAGGTTATCGTCATGCACGACCACCACGCGGCCGTCCTTGGTGAGCTGCACGTCCAATTCGATGCCGAATCCGGCCTCACAGGCGGCGGCGAACGCAGCCAGCGAATTCTCCGGGGCGATCGAGCCGCTGAAGTCAGCGGTCCCGTATCCCGCGCGCAATGCGCAGCGACGCGCCAGCGCCACATACTCGCCGCTGTGCGCCGCATACTCCGGCGTCAGTCCCGATCCCGCGTCATGCAGGCCACGATGCGCATACCATACGTCCGGAACCGACGGCGCGAAATGACGCTGCTTGTCGCTGAACGAACGCGGCTTGATGGCCCAGACCGCGGCGCCCGCGGCTACGGCTCCGGCAAGCACCAGCTTGCCTCCAACATGTTTTCCCATAGTGTTTCTCCTAACCGTGCCGTCGGTTTCTAGCGCAGCACGCCGTCGATCAGCTTGGTGATCAGCTCGGTATAGCCGATGCCGGTCGCCTCCCATGCCTTCGGATACATGGAGATCGGCGTGAAACCGGGCATCGTGTTGATCTCATTGACCATCACCTCGCCGTCCGGCGTCACGAACGTGTCCACGCGGCTCAGGCCGGCGCCATCCACCGCCTTGAACGCCTTGACCGCGGTCTCGCGCACCTGCTGCAGAGTCTCCTGAGGCAGATTCGCCGGCACCTCCACATGGCTCGCCGACGAATCCATGTACTTGCTGTCGAAGTCGTAGAACTGGTCGTCGCCGCTGTTGCGCTTGTCGAGCACGATCTCGCCCGGCCAGCTGGCCTGCGGCTCACTGCCGGCCTTCGGGCACAGCACCGCGCACTCGATCTCACGCGCGTCGATGCCCTGCTCGATCAGGATTCGCCAATCATGATGGCTCGCCTCAAACACGGCGGCGGCCAGCTCGGCGGCGTCACCGGCATGCTCCACCTTGGTCACGCCGAAGCTCGATCCGGCGCGGGACGGCTTGACGAACAGCGGGTACGCCAGTCCGGCCTCCTCGACCCGAGCGAGCAGACCATCGGCATCAGCGGCGAACCGCGACGCCGCGTCGAAGCCGCGCGCGTCCACGGTGATGCCGGGAGCGACCGGAATGCCGGCGGCGGCCAGCAGCACCTTCGTGTAATGCTTGTCCATGCACGCGGCGGACGCGAGCACGCCGCAACCGACGTACGGCACATCCATCATCTCCAGCAGACCCTGAATCGTGCCGTCCTCGCCATACGGGCCGTGCAGAACCGGCAGCACCGCGTCAACGTGCCCCAGCGAGCTCAGCGTGCCGTCGTCGTTGCGGGCGAAGAAGCCATCCTGCCCGAGCGCCACGTCCAGCACGACGTCGCGCGAGCCGGGAGTCTTCTCGACGACCGGCAGACCGTCGGCCATATCCCATCCGCGCGGGTCCTCGCCGTCCACGATCCACTGGCCCTGCTTGGTGATGCCCACCGGCACCGGCTCGAACCGGTCGGTGTCAAGCGCGCGCAGCACGCCGGCAGTCGAAATACAGGAAATCGAATGCTCGTCGGCCTTGCCGCCATACATCACCACAACGCGAATCTTGGCCGTTTCAGCCATGTTTTTCCTCCCATGCCGTGTTTTGCACATACTGGGTCATAGCCTAATACGTGCGATGGCGCACCGCCCCGTAACAATTCGCCTCTTGCAAAACCCGCCAAACTCAGCAGGGTGGGCACCGGTGAGATTAGCTTTGCCGATGGCGCGAACCACCCCGTCTCGCTGCGGGGCATATGCTAACGCCCCCGCTGACGGGGGCTGTCGAGCGCAGCGAGACTGGGGGTGGTTAATGCAGCCTACTCCTCGGTGATCTCGGTGCCGAGTAGTTCGGAGAGCATCTGCTGGCAGGATATGCCTTCGTTCAGCACGCGGCTCATCGCGTAGGCGAGCGGAGTCGGCACGTCGAGCTCGTCGCCGAGCGCGACCACGGCGTCGGTGGTCGGCACGCCCTCGGCGACGCCGTTGCTCACCTTCGTGGCCTCCTCGACGCTCAGGCCCTTGCCCAGATTCGCGCCGAACGTGTAATTGCGGCTCAGGGGCGAGCCGCAGGTGGCGGTCAGATCGCCCACGCCGGCGAGACCGGCGAACGTCTTCGGATCGGCACCTGCGGCCTTGCCAAGCGCGGTCAGCTCCGCCAGTCCACGCGTCTCGATCATCGCGGCGGTGTTCTCGCCGTATCCGGCTCCACGGGCCATGCCGACTGCGAGCGCGACGACGTTCTTCAACGACCCGCACATCTCCAGTCCGATCACGTCGGAAGTGATGAACGCCTTGAAGTAACTGGTCGTGCAGGCGGACGCCACCTTGCGCGCATTGTCCAGATTCTCGCAGGCGACGACCGTGGCGGCCGGCTGACGGTCGGCGATCTCCTTGCTCAGGTTCGGTCCGGAAACCGCGGCGAAACGCTCAGCCGGCAGGTCGAGGGCCTCGCGGACCACTTCATCCATGCGCTTCTTGGTGTTCCGCTCGATGCCCTTCATCAGGCTGACGACGACGGCGGTATCGGGAATCAGGTCCTTGAACTCGGCGAGCGCCACGCGCGCGAACTGGGCGGCGATGGCGACGACGATGATATCGGCGTCCTTGACGGCCTGCGCCCGGTCGCCCGTGGCGGTCATGTTGTCGGGCAGCTTGGCGACGGACGGCAGACGAACGGCATTGTGGTGCCGGTCGCGGATGCCCTCCACGATTTCGGGCTCGATGGCCCACATCGTCACGTCATTGCCCGCGTCCGCCATCACCTGGCCAAAAGTGGTGCCCCATGCGCCGGCACCCAATACAGTACATTTCATAACCCACTACCCTACTCCAGCCCCGGATACGAGACCTCCATGCGCACGTCGCGCAGGTATGAACGCGCCCGCGCGGCATGGCGCTGCGCGGGCGTCTCGGATGTCCGTCGTGTTCGGGAATCAGTCGGTAACGCGGCTCATCGTACGGTAATCCCAGTAGCCGGAGGGAGCACGCTCGCCGCGGATCTCCGCCATGACCTGCGTCATGCGCACACGTACCCGGCGGGTCAGCTCGTCGGCGAGCTCCACGGGAGGCTCATCGCCCCACGACTCGCTGTCGACCAGCAGATCAGCGTAATCCAGCTGCGCGTCGTAGCACATGACGACGTTCTTGCGCGGCCACGGCCACCAGTGGTTGATGCTCGCCGCACCCCACGTCACCGCACAGAACAGCGGCACCTGGTATCCGAGCCGGCGCGATGCCTCCAATGCGATCACGCCGACGCCGTTCTTCATGCTCATCGGCCATTTCTTCGGGTCGCGGGTCACCGTGCCCTCCGGCCAGACGGTCAGCGGGCGGCCGCTCGTCAGAATCTCGACCGAGGTCTCCTCGATGGCCCGTGCCTTGCCGGACCGGCGCTGAACCGGCTGCATGCCTACAATCTGGAACCACTTGCCGATCAGAGGCCAGTGCGCCATCTCGGCCTTCGCCATGTAGCGCGGGCGACGGCCCATGTGGAACAGCGACGCCATCGGCACGAACACGTCGAACATGGTCACATGCGTGGCCGCGGTGATGAACGGGCCGGTTTCAGGGATGTTGTCAAGCCCCCAGGCGTACGTCCTGCAGCTTGCGCGGAACACGACATCGACGCCCTTGAGCAGCCGTGAGGTGCCCTTGGGGTTCTGCGCGGCGATTTCGGCCTCGTTGATCGTGCGATCCGGGCCGGTCGGCAGGTCGTGCATCGGATCGACGAGCGTGTGCGCCTTGGCGAGCCTGCTCACTTGTGCATTGGACAGCGGCTTGACCGCGGAACGCGGTGACGGTTTTCCTTTGGATGCCATGAGAGCCATTGTATGTGCGTGGCATGTCGTGGCACAAATGGTGCCGGCAACGCAAAACGGCGGCCGGAAAACCGACCGCCGTTCATGCAAACAACGTCTGACGACTTACTGAAGCTTCTCCACCTGATGGAAGCCGAGTTCCACCGGCGTGTCGCGCCCGAAGATGGAAACCAGCACGGTGAGCTTCTGCGTGGTGGGTTCGACATCGGAGACGACGGCGGCCATCGTGGCGAACGGCCCGTCGATGACGGTGACCTGATCGCCGACGGCGTAAGACACCTCGACAACGCGCTTCTTGGCCGCGGCAGGCTTATCGCCGGCCTTCTTGAGCGCTTCGGAGGCGATCATCGGCGCCAGCATGGCGACGACTTCCTTGCGGGACAGCGGCGCCGGATCCTTGGTCGGGCCGACGAAGCCGGTCACGCCTTCGGTCTCGCGCACGATACGACGGGCATCCTCGTCGGGCCACATGCGGATGAGCACGTAGCCGGGAACGCGGACGCGGGTGATGACCTTCTTACCCTTGTCGGTGTGCTTGTCGACTTCCTCCATCGGCACTTCGATCTGGAAGATCTTGTCTTCCAGGCCAAAGCTGACGACACGGGATTCGACGTTCGTCTTCACGCGCTTCTCGTAACCGGAATAGGTGTGGAGCACATACCACTTGCCTTCCAGGGTGCGCAGCGACTTTGAGAACTCCTCAACGGCCTTTGCGCCCGCATCGAGTTCTTCGGATTCCTGCTCGTCGGCGTCGCCGGACGCTTCCGCATCGTTTTCGGCGGTGTCGGATTCAACGGCGTCATCAGCCGCGGCGGGCTGTTCTTCGGCATTGTCATTGATGGAATCAACCGCCGCGTCCGCAACCGGATCGGCTTCAACGGCCGTGTCGGCCGAATCGGGAAGATCCGCCAGTGCGTCGAGGTTATCGAGATTCACTTCATCAGTCATGCGTAACTTTCACCTTCAGGGTCGATGGATCAGCCGAACACCCACAGCACGAGCTTGCCCAGACCGAAATCCATGCCCGTGACGAGGAGCATCAGCAACACGACAAAGATGAACACGCCAAGAGACCAGAAGAACAGTTCCTTCGCAGTGGGGGTGACCACCTTGCGAAGCTCATCGATAATCTGCTTGATGAACAGGCCGATGCGCATGAATACATTCGGCTTGACCGCTTTCTCCGCATTGCTTGCCTTCGCCATGTTCATCCTTTTGTGTGTTGGTTGCAAATACTTGGCAGGGAAGGCGGGACTCGAACCCACAACCTACGGTTTTGGAGACCGTTGCGCTACCAATTGCGCCACTTCCCTAGGTGAACTTTGCCCACTGTACCCGGCACGCAAGACTACGTGTCCGTTACTTGGCAAAACCGCCAAGAGGCCATATTAGCGGGGATTGCCGATTTCGTCCAATCGCGTGTCTCGACCGGCGCGTAATCGGCGTGCCGCGGCGTGCGCGGCAGATACCGCGCACGACCTCTTGCAACGGTTTCAGCCGACCCAGCGGCGGAACCGGCGCATGCCCTCAGCGAGCTGGTCATCGGCCAGCGCATACGAGAAACGCAGGTATCCGGGGGCGCCGAACGCCTCGCCCGGAACCGCGGCGACATGGGCCTCGTCCAGCAGCGCCGCGGCGAGTTCGGAAGACGTGTTCACGACGGTGCCGTTCTCGCCGACCGGCTTGCCCAGCAGGCCGGTCACATCGGGGAACGCATAGAACGCACCGGTGGGCGTCGGGCAGTGGACGCCGGGGATATCGTTCAGGGCGGCGACAATGGCCTTGCGGCGGGCGTCGAATGCCTCGCGCATCATATGCACCTCGTCGAGCGAACCCGCGACGGCGGCGAGCGCCGCTCGCTGCGGAACGTTGGAAACGTTGGAGCTCAAATGGCCCTGCAGCTTGGCGACGGCCTTGGCGACGGGCGCGGGGGCGACCATCCAGCCAACTCGCCAGCCAGGCATCGCGTAGGTCTTGGCGACGCCGTTGAGCACCAGCAGCTGGTCGCGGCATTCGGGGACCTCGACGCCGACGTATGCGGTCTTGGCGCCGTCATAGTTGAGGTGCTCGTAGATCTCGTCGGAGATGACCCACACGTGGTGCTCCACGGCCCACTCGCCGATCGCGCGGATCGCCTCGCGACTCCACACGGCACCGGTCGGGTTGTTCGGGGAGGTGATGATGATGGCCTTCGTGCGCTCGGTCCGGGCGGCCTCGATGGCGGCGATGTCGGGCTCGAAACCACGGTCGGCGCCAGCGAACACCTCGACCGGTTTGCCGCCGGCCAGCTTGACGGCCTCCGGATAGCTCGTCCAGAACGGCGTGGGAATGATGACCTCGTCGCCGTCATTGAGCAGCACCTGGAAGGATTCGTACACGGCCTGCTTGCCGCCGTTGGTCACCACGACCTGATCGGCGGTCACCTCGTAGCCGGAGTCACGCAGCACCTTGGCCGCAATCGCCTCGCGCAGCTCGGGCAAGCCGGCGGTGGGCGTGTACTTGTAGTTGCGCGGGTCGTTGCACGCCTTGACGGCGGCATCCACGACATCCGCGGGAGTCGGGAAATCGGGTTCTCCCGCGCCGAAGCCAATCACGTCGACGCCGGCGGCCTTCATCGCCTTCGCCTTAGAATCGACGGCAAGAGTCGCGCTCGGTGCCACATTGTTGATACGGTCGGAAAAAGTCTGCCAGTCAGCCATAGTCATGCCATCCATGCTAAACCCAGAGCACGAAAAAACAACAGACCCCGACTACGCTCGGCACGGCGGCTCTCGTTGCGCGACGAATCAGACCAGCACGAGATTGTCGCGGTGCACCACGGGGTGAGCGAACTCGTCGCCCAGGAACCGCCTGAGCTGCGCGGTGTTGCGGCCGAGCATCTGCGGGATCTCCTCGGAGTCGAAGCCCGCGAGCCCGCGAGCCAGATGCGCGCCCGCCTCGTCATCAATCCACACCGGGTCTCCGGCGGAGAATTCGCCGTGAACCTCCACGACGCCGGCGGCGAGCAGACTCGCGCGCCCGCCTCGAACCGCCTTGGCCGCACCGGCATCCGCCACCAAGGCTCCACGCGGGTCGGACGCGAAGCCGATCCACAGCCGACGCGATGAACCGCGGTGCTTCACCGGCGCGAACACCGTGCCGACCGGATCGCCCATCAGCGCCGGGCCGGTGTTCGTCGCGCTCGTCAGCACGGCGGGAATGCCCGACGCGGCCGCCACGCGGGCGGCATCCAGTTTGGTGACCATGCCGCCCGTGCCGACCCCGGACGACGAACCGGCGACTTGCACGTCGCCGATCGTGTCGATCACATTCGGCACAAAGCCGATGCGGCGGGCGCCCGGCGTGCTCGGCGGAGCTGTATACAGGCCGTCCACATCCGTGAGCAACACCAGCGCATCGGCCCGGACGAGGTTTGCCACCAGTGCCGAAAGCCGGTCGTTGTCGCCGAAACGGATCTCGTTGCTCGCCAGCGAATCGTTCTCGTTGACGATCGGCACCACGCCGAGTTCCAGCAGACGGTTCAGCGTGCGCTGCACGTTGCGGTACTGGACCGCGCGGATCGTGTCTTCGGCAGTGATCAGAATCTGGCCGACCCGAACGCCGAAACGACCGAACGCGGCCTCATACTGCGCCATCAGCAGCCCCTGGCCGACCGCGGCGACGGCCTGCTGCGTCGCCACGTCACTCGGACGGCTCTCGAAGCCGAGCGGGCCGAAACCCGCGGCGATGGCGCCCGACGACACCAGCACCACGCGGGCGCCCTGCGCCGAGGCGGCGGACAGCGCGGCCACCAGGGAGTTCAGCTTCTTGACATCCAGATGCCCGGACGGCTGCGTCAACGAGCTCGAACCGACTTTGACGACCATGGTCCGTGCGCCTGCGATGGCGCGGCGCACATCCGATTCAGTGACGGACAACACGCACTCCCTTCCCGATCACGTATATCTTGAATCATCGCAGACGCCGGTGTCATAGGACGCCGCCGTTCCACGCTGCGGCCGCCGCGCTGGTGGAACCGCAGACGAATGTGCCAGCCATCCTCAGTCGCTCCGCGCCAGCCCCCCCGCTGGCGGAGCTGGCAGCGAAGCTGACTGGGGGGGGGCAGGTGTCAGGCCAGACCGCCGTCATTCTCGTCGCCGTCCTCGCCGCGACCGAACAGGCTCTGCTCGTCGTGACGGTCGTCGTCGACGCTCGGATCGGCCCAGTGACCGGCCTGACGTTCGGCCATCATGGCCTCGCGCACCGCGGCCTTGGCGTCCATCATCTCGTGGTACTGACGACGACGCTCCGCATTGGTACGGCGACGGCCGCCCGGCTCCTGATCCTCAAGACGCAGATCGCGGCCGCGGGCACCCAGCTGAGCGCCGTCAAGCATCTCCGCGCCGGCGGCGATGGTCGGATCCCAATCAAACGACACGGCACGCTGCCCCTTGCCGATACGCACCTCGTCACCCGGCTTCGCTCCCAGCCGGCGCAGCTCGTCCTCGACGCCAAGCTTGGCGAGTCGGTCGGCCAGATAGCCGACGGCCTCGTCATTGTCGAAATTGGTCTGCACCACCCAACGTTCGGGCTTCGCGCCGGTCACCTCGTACCAGAAACCGCCATCGCCCTCCTTGCGGGCCACGGCGAAATCGGCAGTGCCGTTCGCAGCCGCACGGCGACGATTCGACCGGTTCTCCAACGGATTGATGACGACGCGCGCCTCCTCCTCGGCCTGCTCGCGGCTGGCGACCTCCTGCCGCATGTCGGCGACCATGGCCGCCAGCGCAAAGTTCAGCTCCTTCAGCCCCTCATGAGAAGCCGTGGAGATCTCGAACACCTTCAATCCCATACGTTCGAAGTCCGGGCGCACGAAATCGGCGAGCTCCTTGGCCTCCGGCACATCCACCTTGTTGAGCACGATGATGCGCGGGCGTTCCGGAATCGGGATGGCGCCCAGCGGCAGTTCCAGCTTGTCGGCGTATTCGGCGAGCTCATGCTCCAGCGCATGGTAGTCGGAAACCGGGTCGCGGCCAGGCTCCAGCGTCGCGCAGTCGATGACGTGGGCGATGATCTCCGTGCGCTCGATGTGGCGCAGGAACTCCAATCCCAGACCCTTGCCCTGCGATGCGCCGGGAATCAGGCCGGGCACGTCGGCGATGGTATAGCGGTGGTCGCCTGCGACGACGACACCCAGGTTAGGCACCAGCGTGGTGAACGGGTAGTCGGCGATCTTCGGCTTGGCGGCGCTCATCGCGGCGATCAGGCTCGACTTGCCGGCCGACGGGAAGCCCACCAGCGCTACATCGGCGATGGATTTGAGCTCCAGGATCACGTCACGTTCCTCGCCCGGTTCGCCCAGCAGAGCGAAACCCGGAGCGCGGCGGGTCTTGTTGGCCAGCGCCGCGTTGCCCAGACCGCCCGCGCCGCCCGCAGCCGCGACGAACTTGTCGCCGTTATGGCGCAGATCAGCCAGCTGCTCGCCCGGACGCTTGGGACGGCCTTGAGCGCCGACCGCGGCGAAGATCACAGTGCCGAGCGGCACCGGCAGGATCAGGTCGGCGCCCTTGGAGCCGTCCTTGACGTCGCCCAGACCCATCGTGCCGTCGCCGGCGTTGCGATGCGGCATGAACCGGTAGTCCAGCAGGCTGGTGGCGTTCGTGTCGGCCACGAACACCACGGAACCACCGTTGCCGCCGTTGCCGCCGTTCGGGCCCGCCAACGGCTTGTACTTCTCACGCCTGATGCCGGCGGATCCATTGCCGCCGTCGCCGCCCTTGACATGAACGGTCACTCTATCCACAAAATCACTCATAACGCTCTACCTTACCTTGACCCCCGGTTCTCCCCAGGTTCGCTCGCTCCGCCCGCAGCGGAGCAGCCCCGGTCGCTCTGCCCCCCCCAATCCGTGCGGAGGTCTGGCGGGTTCTAGTGATCGTTGCAACACCTGACCTACCGCAAGGAGGATCAGGTGATGAAAAGCCATCATCATGACGGGGACCGCGACGCACGCCGTTGGGCGTTCAACGGCGTCGAATACCCGACGAGGAACGAGATGTGCGAGGCGAGACGCGCCGAGTACGTGCGCCTGCTGGATGAGGAGGGCATGAACTTCACCCAGGCCGCGCACGCGGTCGGCGTCTCGAAACGCGCCGGCAAGGCGTGGCGCAACGGCAGGACGCGCGCCACGGGAAGGAACGAGAAACCCCTGGTGGACTGGTATCGTTCC
>ENA-OWOD01000174-OWOD01000174.1-gut-metagenome-genome-assembly--contig:-NODE-174-length-54535-cov-7.385563_pt1 | contig 54535 bp, 47 predicted proteins | sample MGYA00248256_ERZ651792 | MGnify/ENA primary metagenome ERZ651792 (study PRJEB26908, sample SAMEA4031714) | gut metagenome | biome: gut; feature: normal infant; material: stool | place: China | collected 2015...
ATAGTGGATTCGAACCACTGAAGCACGAAGCGGCTGATTTACAGTCAGCTCCCTTTGACCGCTTGGGAAATCCGCCATGGCTGCTTGTCGAGGCTGTGGCCTCAACTGGCAACTTGGCTATCTAAACACAAGTCGCCAACTTTTGCAACTCGCGTGTCGCACACGGCATGTCGCAAGTATTTCCAAGGTATCACGGCATCTCACCTTCGATACTCGCATCATGTTTTTCTGCGCAATGACGCCGGGAACAGCCGTCTGAACATCCGCCAGACCGCATTGCCGCGTCGTTTCGCGGCGACGGCGCACCGGGCGCACAACCCGCGCAACGGTTCCGGCGACGGCGCGACGGACGTCGGACGCGCCGGCTGTCACATGGTCCGCGAGTTCGGCCAGATACGCGCCGAAATCGGACTCCCCTTCCGGCGTCACGGCTTCCAGACATTCGGCGATGCGACCGGCAATACCGCGCTCAGTGTCGACAGGCGACCATCTCATGCCCGCGTCCCATGCCGAATCGCACGCCTCGCGCCACGCCGCACGCCACGCCCGCCCCATGCCGTTCGTCGCGTCCGGCGATCCGGTCTCTCCGACCGCCTCCATCAGGCCGAACCGCATCCGGCGTCGACGCTGGCGCACCCTCGATGGGCGAGCACCGGGACCACCACCGAGCGCACGTCATCCGCCATCACGAAATCACGACCCTGCATCAGCGCCCGCGCACGGGCCATCGCCGCCATGTTGAGGCGGCCTCGCGGCGACACTCCGAACCGCACGCCCTGCGCGTCACGGGTCTCCGCGGACAGCGCCACGATATACGACGCCATCTCAGGCGCCAACGTCACCCTGCGGCATGCCGCACGGATATCACGGACCCTTTCGATCGAGCGAATCTGCCGCAGCCCGTGGGTATGCCCGTCCACGCTGATCTGCCCCTCGCCCATGGCCTCCAGCATGGCGGACTGCGCCTTCGGATTCGCACGGTTGACCTCGTCGGCGATGACGATATTGGCGAACAACGGTCCCGGATGGAAATCGAACGAACCGGTGGCCTGCGAATACACGCTGACACCGGTCAGATCGCTCGGCAGCAGATGCCCTCCCGCGACCAGCGTCATTACCGCGAGCTCAATCACCTCGCGGGAGCACGACAGCACACCGGCAAGCGTGTCGATGATGTCGCCGATGACCGCCGCCGACATGGCGGGAGTGTCGATCGCGATGTCTTCGTCAGCTCCGCCGTTGCTTTCGATACCCGTTGCGCGTACCACCCCAGTCGGCTCCGCCGACAGCCCCCGTCAGCGAGGTGCGGCTATTGTGCGGCGTCCCATACGGCGCGGGACAGTTCGGTGATCTGGCTTGGGGCCACGGCTGAGGAGATGTCGTTGCTCATCACCGCGAGCACATACGGATGGGTACCGAACACGATCGCCACGTCGTTCTGAACGGCCGCCAGCTCGCCGGTCTTGTTGGCGACCTTCACACCGGACGGCACGCCCGCAGGAATCTTGGTGCGCCGCGTCTGGCCGAGCAGCAGCTGCATCATGCGTTCGCTGGCGTTTTTCGACACCAGCGTCCCGGCGTACACCTGAGAGAGGAACGAGCCGCAGTCGCGCGTCGAGGTCCAGTTCTCCACCGCGTTGCCCGAGGCCATGCCGGTCAATGTGCGCAGCTCCTCGCTGGAGGTGAAGCCGTATCGTTGCGCGGTCGCGGTGACGGTGGCGATGGCGGCTTTGTCGTCGCCGTTGCCGATGCGCGACAGCAGCCCGTTCGCAGCTTCGGTCGAGCTGACGGTGATCATCTGCTTCAGCAGGGCGTTCACGTTCGCGTCATCGGTGATGGTGCCATGCTCGATGCCGTCGAACACGGCCAGCATGATGTAGAGCTTGACCAGTGACGCCGCCACGAGTTTCTCGTCGTTGACTGTGACGTCGCGACCGCTTTCCAGATCGATGTAGGGCGCCGACCATGTGCCACCGTACTGCGCGAGCTTGGTATCGAGCACCTGTTTGACGGCAGCGACACGCGTCTCACTCGGGTCGGGTTCTTTCGGCGCTGCGGGCGCGGGCACGGCCGTGACCTCCCGCGCTGATCGGCTTGCCGCAATTCGGACATACCATCATGATTGCCTGCCCCATCGGAATTCCCTTGTATCGTCTTCCCTTCCCGCGCAGTCTACCAAACGAGTGCGGCCAGACATAGGAAAACCCCGGCGCATATCATGCGATCCGGGGTTCCGTGCTGACGGCGCTGTCGTGCAGCGTTCACTCAGCCAAGAATGGCGAGCACGTCACGAGAGGAGACGATCAGGTAGTCCTCGCCCTCGTAGTGCACTTCGGTGCCACCGTACTTGGAGTACAGCACCTTGTCGCCGACCTTGACGTCCATGGGGATGCGCTCGCCCTTGTCGTCACGACGGCCGGGGCCGACGGCCAGGACTTCACCCTGCTGCGGCTTCTCCTTGGCATTGTCCGGGATGAACAGACCGGACGCGGTCTGGGTCTCGGCAGCGGCCTGCTTGACGATGATCTTGTCTTCCAACGGAGTGAGCTAGATCGCCACTGTGGGTCACCTCGTATTCTTGAAATCCAATCGTATGGTCCCGCGATGGAATGCCGCCATTCAGAGGCTGACGATCACTTCGGGCATCATCCCTTCGCGCTAGCACTCATCGTAGCGCGATTGTTAGCACTCTGCCAACTCGACTGCTAACGCTCTGAGAGAAAATCACACGCAATCACGACGAGCGGCGCGCGAGAATCGCCTCAAGGCCGGTTCCCAGCGAGTCGGAGGACGCATCCGGGGCATCCACGTTTGACCGCACCTCCGTCTGATGGAACGCGTCGGTATCGTTCACCGAGGCGTCATCCATGACCGCGGCGACGGTGGCATCCGCATCCGCCTGCCCTGCATCGCCGCCGTCCACGGTGGCGGGCTGCTCGGCAACCAGTGCGGGAACGGCCTTCGCGACCTGCTTCGTCGATTTGATCTCCAGGCTCTCCGGCGCGGGCACATGGCGGTCGACGCCATTGCGCGGCTCGCCCAGCGAGAACGAAATCAGATCCTGAGACGCGGCCACTTCGAAGGCGTCCAAGGCCGCGGCCGGGTGCACCCGATCCAGTTCCGTGGTCATGTCGCCGCCCGAGGGGGCGCTCCCCTCCTCGACGATCACTTCGGCATGGGAGTCCACGGGCTCCACGACATTCGTCGCGGACTCGTCCGCGGACGGCTGCACGACGGAATCCTGCCGCGGCTCAGGCTGCACGGCCGACGTTCCGGCCGCTTCCGGCTGTTCCGATGCCGCATCCACATCATGCCGGACGTTTTCGGACGCAGCCATCGCATGGGCCTTCTGCCGCGCCTCACGGGCGGCCAACGCGCGATCCTGCTCGATACGTGCGCGGTGAAGCGCCTGACGAATCTCCCGGCGTTCCATCACGTCGGTCTTCACTTCGGTCTCGGCAGAGGGATTCGCGGTGGCGGTTACCTGGTCACCGGCCGTATCAGCGATTGCCTTCGCCGCAGACTTGGTCGCAGACGCAGACTTGTCTGGGGACGTGGACTTTGCCTGAGACGGGGACTTTGCTCGCGGGCGGGCACTCGCCCCGGCCCGTTTCGCCAGACGTTCCCTGCGCCGCGCCTCGGCCAGCGCATGCTCCCAGCGACGGGCCTGACTGGAGGCCCGCACGCCCAACGCCAACACGACCGCCAGCAGCACGCCCGGAATCAGCGCGAACAGGGCGCTGAAAGGCAGGACCATCGACAGCACCAGCACCAGCACCGTGATCAGCAGCAGCGATAGCGCCAATATGCGCCGACGACGGACCGCCGCACGCCGAAGCTCGCGAATATGCGCCACTTTCGCCGTGGTCGGCGTCGTGGTGCTCGTTTGCGCCCGCTGCATAATAGCCCCTTTCGGCTGCGGCGTATGCTCGTCGGAGAATCGAGTACCGCTGTCGGCATCCACCAGATGCAACGACGACGAGTACCTGTCCTGACGGTGCTCGGCCACCTTTTTCATGCTGTTGACCGTCCGCCTGGGCAGCCAGCCAACCGCGATAACCATCAGAATCACCAGCACCACCACGGTGCTCAGCGACTCATAACCCATGTCCTTAAGAATAGGAGACTCCCCTTACGATTGCACTGATTCCGGCATGGCGTGTCGAGCTATCAGACGATGGATGAACCCGTCGCCAGCGTCCTCGGCGAACAGGCTGTAGGTCTCATGATCGCGCCACTGCCCGTTGACGAACATGTACCGGGGCCGCACGCCCTCATAATGACACCCCACTTTACACGCCACCCTGCGGGAGCGCTCGTTTTCCGGCAGTAATGCGATTTCCATGCGGTGCAGCCGAGGGCCGGTAGGATCACAGAACGCCCAGTCGGCGAGCAGCGCCACCGCCATCGGCGCGAAGCCATGCCCCGCGTACCGCTGATCGACCCAATACCCGATCACACCGGTGCGCATGGATCCCAGATCTATCGCTCCCAGCGAAATCTGGCCGACGATATGCTCATGATAATCGATGGCGAACACCACTCCGCGGCCGGTCTGCTCGTTGTGACGCATCTGCTGCATCCACTGGTTGTAGGTCATCGGCGAGCCGTGCATGGGATCGCCTGACTCCCATGGATGCAACCATGCATCGTTGCGCCACCGCACCTCGTTCCACTCCTCTTCGTCGTCCGCCGTGATCGGCCGCAGCTTTATCGGGCATTGCGGAATGCCGATCCACCGCGGCACGCGGATAGATGGCGCTGCCGGCTGCCGGAACACGGCGCATATCGATTGCAAAACGGACACGCACCCATTGTGCCATCGTCGCGTCTCCGACACGGCGCACCGTCCGCCGATGACGGACATTCGTCCGTGATAGAACGTAACCATGAACCTTTGCCAACGCCGGCAGACGACCGATGCCGATATGTCGGACGATCTGCGCAAGAGACAGCTGAGACGGGACGCCATCGCGCGGCGTAAGACCGTGACGCGGCAGGAACGGGACGCGGCCGCGGCGGCACTGGCCGAACACATTGTGCCGTTGCTGGACTTGGTCGGCGTGCAGGCCGGCACGTCTGGCGTCATGTCCGCGCCACACGGCCGCGGACACCGGCCGCCGACCGTGGCCGCCTACGTGTCGATGGGCAGCGAAATCCCCATGCGGCCGCTGCTGTCCCTGCTGCTCGACCGCGGGCTGCGCGTCCTTGTGCCGCGCTTGGGCTCCGGTCTGGACGTGGGATGGGCTCTGCTGCCCGACATGGCCTCATTGCATGGCGTGACCTGCGAGGGAACCGGCATGGCACAACGGCCGGATGAGCCGGATACGCAGACGCTTGGCCCGGCGGCCCTTGGCGATGCCGACCTGATCATCGTGCCCGCGCTGGCCGTGGATGCGCATGGCGTCCGGCTTGGGCGCGGCGGCGGCTGGTATGACCGCGCGCTGACATACCGACGCGGAGGCGTGCCGGTCGTCGCCGTCTGCTGGCCGTGGGAATGCATGGCAGACGACCTGCCCCGCCAGTCTCACGATATCCCGGTCGACTGGGTGGTCACGCCGCAGGGAGCCCAACGCCTGTAGTTCGCCATCCGCGCAAGTTCGCGGAGGGAACAAAACGAGACGTCGAGCGGCGCGGTGTCCGCGTGACGACTAGGATATGAACGGACTTGATGCGTATGCCGGGCATCGCATACGTGCCGGAATCATATAATGAGCTTCGACCAGGGAGGAACCGTGCCAACCTATCATTACCGTTGTAAGAACTGCGGATACGATTTCACCGAGCAGCAGTCGTTCGAGGACGACCCGATCACCGTGTGCCCCCAGTGCGGGCAAGAGCAGGTGCGCAAGGTGTATTCCGCCGTGCCGATCGAGTTCAAGGGGCACGGCTTCTACCGCACCGACGGGCGCGGCGGCTCCGGCAAATAAGCAGCTGCCATTGGCGCGTTCGCCGTCTGCCGGCGGCCAGTGCTCGGCCCGCGCATGTGCGACACGCCCAAGATGTGGATAACTGCCGAGCCTTCGACCACATTTTCGTCACGGCTTGCGTATCGGAACAACGTTCAGTCACCATGCTTGCATGGTGACTTTTTCTATATTGGAGAAGCTGAAGCGCCCCACGTTGCGCCAACGTCGGATGCTGCGGCTCACACGGCGGCTGATGGCGGCCTGCTGCACGGCCATTGCAGCATTCGCGACACTGCAATGCGTGACGGCGAGCATCGTCACGCAACCGGTCGTGGTGGCGGCACGGCTCATCCCACGCGGCGCGCGTATCGGCGCGGAGGACGTGGAGATCCGGCAGATGCCCGTATCGGATGGTTGGGATACGGCGCTCGATGCGGCGAATCAGGCGGCGGGAGGCATCGCGCAGACGGACATCGCCGCCGGGCAGCCGCTGTTCGGCGCCATAGTTTCGCGGCGGCCGGTGGCGGAACCCGGTCAGACGGTGATCGATGTACGGGTCACCGGCACGGTGGACGGCATCGCGGCCGGTGATGTCATGGATCTGGTATCCGGCACCCCTTGCGACGCTTCGACTGGTACGACTTCATCGCGTGACGAATCCGCAGGCGGCCGGTCATGCGTTCTCGCGCGATCGGCCACGGCGATGGATGCCGCCCATGACGATGCGATGACCGGCGGCACGCTCATCACGTTCGCTTTGACTCCCGACGAAGCCATATCAATCATCAACGCACAGGAACTCGGTCCGATTATGGCCGTCACTGCGCAATAGCTGCGGTTGCTCAGCCGCAGCAGCCACCTCCAGTCTCGCTGTTCGCGCGACTGGGGTGGTCACCACACTCAACGTTTGTCGTTGAAGATGGCCCAGTGGGGTGGCAGTTCGCCGAGGATGCGTTTGTCGTCGTCGGCCTCGCGCTGCTGCTCGGTGCGCATATCGCCCGGTTCGAGTTTCACGCCGTCTGCATCGAAGCGCTCGGTTCCGTGGAACACGACGCGTTTGTGCTCGCGCCGCGTACGACGCGAGGCACTGTACGGCCTTGGCTCCGAAGCATCTGCGGCCACACGATCCCCGTCACCAGTAGTATCGCCGCTCATCGCACATCCCCGTAGATCTCGCCGATGCGCGACACGATCGCATCGACCTCCTTGTCCGGGTTGACGAATGCGCCGACACTCCACACGCTCATCACCGACCAGCCCAGCGACGCAAGGTCCTGCATCAGGCCGCGATGCCGTTCGCGCGTGGACTGCACGCTCATGAACTGCGCGTCGTCGGTCAGCACGGCCAGCGCGAACGGCTTGTCGGGCAACCCGACGACCATCGGAATGTGCAGGCCGCGGTCGAACCCGTAGTCGACGGCGGCGTTCAGTCCGCGGGACCGCACGCGCTCCGCCAGATCATTGAACAGCACATTGTTCGACCGGGTGATGGTCACCGGACGCACCACGTGGTCGTCCAGCTGCTCCACCCAGCGCAGCATGGCATGCAGCAGCTGCGGTCCGGGCTGGTGAAGTCGCTCATCGTCCAGATCAGACTCGTCGAACGCCGAAACGATATCGAGATGGCGGTCGCACAGCGCCAGCGCATCCAGCAGCATGGCACGTCCGCCTTCGCCCTCCAGCACGCCGAACTGCTGCAGCAGACGCCCATGCACGGTCTTCGCGTAGCACAACGACAGAATCACGTCCGTCGACTGGGCCCCGGCGATCTCCGGCAGCGCGACGATGCGCACGTGGCGCAGGAACTGCCCCATGGTCTTGTTCTTCGACGCCAGCGATTTCAGTTCCGCACCGAGTCGCGAACGGAACGCGTCGGTGAGCGTGACCACGGTCAGCGTGTAGCCGACCGGCACCACGTTGAAACTCGCCGCGCGTTCGGTGATGATGCGGACGACCTCATCGATCTCCTGCTGGCTGCTCTCGACCAATCCGGTGGCCATGACCGGTGTTCCGTTCGCCTCGACCTTGTGGAAGGCCACCCGGCCTTGCGACGGCTCGGTCGTGACGTCATAGCGCACCTCTCCATACCCCTGGGATTCCAGGAACGCGGCGAGCCTGGGCGCGCGCCGCACGGGGTGGGAGCGGACCTTCACGCTCGGCAGCAGCTCCATCAGCGCCTTCACGCTCGGCGAGGTCACGGTGGACCGGTGGGCCAGAACGGCCACCTGCTTCGCGCGGCAGACGATGGTCAGCAACTGGATGGCCGGAATGTGCGCGGCCGCGTCGATGATTGCCACGTCGGCGAGGGTCGTCGGATCGGTGAGCGCGGCAAGCGTGGCCGGGGTCGCCACGATGATGGGCTTGGCCGCGGCCAGGATCTCGGGGTGGTCACGGCGTATCCGGCTGAGCGGGATGCGGGTCTTGCCGGCCAGCACCGTGTGCAGCTGGTTGGATTCCTGCGTGCGGGAGAACAGCATTTCACACAGGCGGCGCATGGATTCCTGCGCGACCATCGGACCGACCGAACGCACGTGTTCGGTGTCCACCTGCGCGAAACGATCCGCAGCGGACTGCAACGCCGACCCATCCTGATTGGAGATGATCGCGGACGCCCGCACGATGTTCTCGAACACCGTGGTCCACCATGCCAGCTGCAGTTCGGCATCCACCGATTCCACCGGCACACGGCGCGTGTGCAGGTCCTCGACCAGTTCGGTGAGCCCGGCCGTCTGGAATTCATGTTCGAGACGGCAGCGCTCCGGCAGTGTGTCCAGCGCGAGATGGTCGTCGAACAGCGCCTTCAGACGTTCCTCGACGGCGACGAAATCCTGCGATTCCAGATCGCCGCCCTGCACGGTGGTGGACAGTACGGCGTCCAGCGCCGTCAGGTCACGGGCCAGTTCCTCCTGCGTGGCGATGATGTCGTCGAGTTTGTTCGGCAGCACCGGCCACCCGCCGTGAGGCACGAACATGCGCCATTGCGCAGCCTGCTTGGCCACGACCTGCAGCGCATCGTGCAGGTTCTCGACCTGTGCGCCCACGCGCAGCAGGCTCTTGGCCTCCTTGATATGGCGGCGACGCTCCCAGAATCCGATAGTGGTGCCTTCGGTCTTGCGTTCGGCCTTGGACTTGCTCGACTCGATCATCGCGTCGATGTCGCGCTCGAAGATCTCCGGCTGGAACACGTCGAGCACGCGGCGCAGGTTCTTCAGCACCTGCACCTGACGGCCCCACTCCTGCTCGGTGTTCGGTATCGGGAACCCGCATGTCTGCACGGTGGACGACACCTGTTCACGGGTCAACGGCAGCAACTTGCGCAGCAGATCGACCACACGCTGGTAGACGGTCACAGCCTCATCCTCGGACGTAATGGAGGCCTTGAACCAAGCGGTATCCTCCGGTCCGAGCGTGAATTCGCCGAGCTCGCCGGCACGCCTGAGCTTCGCCGCCCATTCGTCCAGATGACCGCCGATCTCACGCGCGGTCTCCTTGCGCAACCGCACTCGGGTGGCGGGATGCGCGGGCAACGTGGCGATTTCGGCGAGGTTCTGTATGGTCTGGTACGCGGACACGCCCCACTGCTTGTCGGTGCAGTGCAGGTCACCCAGATACCGGGTGAGACGGGAACGCACGCCGACCAGCTCATCGGCGATCTGGTCGAACCGGGAGCTGGCGACGCCGGGCTGGAATCCGACCGCGGCGATCAGCTGATGGTCGATGCTGTCATTGCAGCGCTCGTCCGAGACGTCGAGCACTTGGCCGCTGAGCTCATTGGCGCTGATGGCCTGACGGAAACGACGCTTCTGATCGGCGATGCACGGCACGTACAGTACGCTGCGGCCGTTCATCACGCAGCGCGACGCGATGGCGGCGGCGTAATCGGCGGTGTCACGCCCGTTGACGACATCGACTCCGAGCGAATGCCCGGCTGCGACCATATCGGCCGCGTACCGCACGGCGTTGTCGACATCGCCGACTTCGAACTCGTTGTGCGGATCGGCGTCGAATGGGCTGAACGCAGGTGCGCCGGAGTCCTTGAGCGCTTCGGCGGCCTCCTTGCTGCCCGCGAGCGCGTCCAGCACCGTGTTGCCGGTCGCCCCCTCGGCCAGCGTATCGATGATGTGCTGGCTTTCGGCAAGAATCAGCGAGCCGGTCGACATGAAGCAGCCCAGGATAATCTGCCGCTCGATGGTGAAATCGGGGAACACCTTCTCCGCACGCTTGGTGATCGCCGCGAACACCGCGGACGTTTCGGGCGTGCCGCTCTCGTAGTTGGCGCCGTTGAACAGCTCCCGCTCGTCAAGTTCGACGTGCTGCTCGCGCATCACCGTCACGAACGCAGGGTTGAGCCGGACATGCCCGACGAACCGGATCACCGCCACATCGCCTTCATCCTGGGCGCTTTGCACGGATACCGGATACAGCAGCACCGGCATGGCACCGTCGTCCCATGTGGCGACTCCCACGGTGAGAGACAGTTCCGCGACGCCGCTGACGCGCAGTTTCGCGGCCTTCTCGTCAAGCACCCGCTCCAGTCGGCGGTTCGCCGCACGCAGCATGCCGTTGTCGCGAAACAGCAGATCCAGCGACGCGCGGCCTCCCGCAAACAGCTGGGCGATGCCGGAGGGATGCGCATGGGTCAAATCGAGCTTCGCCCCAAGCTGGTTGATGTCCTCCAATGGGGACGGCACCAATCCGGCGCGGTACTGCTCATGCCATTGACGCATGCGTTCCAGCGATTGGGGCGCCTGTTGCATGCTTTCGCTCATGACCCGACTCACTTCCCTACCGCTTTGCGGTAACTCTTGTAGCCCTCATTGTTCTCCAGCGCGGCGTCGATGTCCGCTTTGCCCTGATCTTCCAGCCAATTATAGAGGTCATCGTACAGCAATGGATTCATGGCGAGGAACGGCAGCAGCTCTTCGCAATTCGCGATGGCGAACTGCTCGGTGTAGTCTTCCGTGGTCTTCGCCTGGTCAGAGGTGTACCCGTTGACTTCGATTTTCGGTTCAGCGGCGGCAAGCCTGCCTTTCGACACGAGCTCGAACACCGATCCCGGCTCGAATGCGGGTCGGAACGAACCGGTCGAGTCCGCCTCGTCGTCGTTCGGCTGCGCGAACCGGCGGTGCTCTTCCGGAATCTCCCCGTGGGCGGTGTCCGTATCGGCTTTCACGACGCCGTCGCCTGCCACGGCGCCGGCGGTGACTTCCACACCGGCCGCGTTGGCTGCGACCTCGTTCACCGCCTGACGGATGTCATCGTGCGCCTCCTGATCGGATGACGCCTGCTGGAATCGGTCGTCGGACGGCTGTCCGTTCGCCAACTGATCCGCCTGCTCTGCGGGCGCGGTGGACTGCCCGGCCTCTTCGCTGTCCTCGGCGAGCGCGTCGGCGAACAGGTCGCGGGGCAACGCCACCGCCGGCTTAGCATCGGCACCGGCCACGTTCAACGGCATGGAATCGGGCTCGCTCGGCTCATCGTTGGTCTGCGATTGGGCCGCGGTCACTACAGAATCAGATACAGCGGAATCAGCCGGTACCGTATCCGCGGCGGACTCGGATGCCACGGTTCCAGAAGTCACGGTTTCAGGCGATGCCGTATCGGATGTCGCAGTCTCAGTGGATACGGCCGCGTCCGCGGCATCAACGGCACCCGCAGGCGCCGCATTCTCGGAGGACTCGGCGGCTTCCGGAACCTTGGCCTCGGCATCGCTCTCAGCAGCGTCGGCCTCAGCCGGCGACACGGTTTTGGCCAGCACCGCGGCCTCAACGGGCATGGCAGCATCCGACGAAACGGCAAGCTCCGAATCCGGCTCAGCGGCGCCGGCCGCGGAATCCGCCTCCAATCCATCCGCCGTGGTCGTCTTCTGCGGCGGGAACGTCTGCGATGCGGCGGCATTCAGCTCACCGACACGCTTGCGCACGGTGGCAGCGCTGATCGCGGCGGTAGGTTCCCCTGCACGCAGGTCAAGAATGTCATCCACCGACATGTCGGCCACATCAGGCTCCTGCTTGACGGTCTCCAAAGCGTATCCGAACAGGTCGGGCACGACGAACGTGTCGCTCACCGGCTGCTCCACACGAATGAAATCGACGGGGACATCGCCGAATTGCAGGCGCATCGGTGAAGTCGGCAACAGGAAATCGACGTTCGGCGGCAGACGCATGAGATCGCCATTGCCCCGCACCACATATGACCCGTTGGTCGAGCCCAGATCGCGCACGGTGCCGCCGCCGTTCTGACTCACCGCGAAGGTCGCATGGCGTTTCGACATGGACCGCGTGCCGTCCGCTATCTCCAGGCGTTCGGTGCCGTCATCGGGCAACGGCCGCAACGGCTTGCGCCCGATTTCGATGCTGTCTCCCGGCTTCACGGTTTTCTGATCGATGCCACCGATTCTCACCGTCCACTGCTGTATCGTCCGCTGATCGCCAGTCACGTGCCGCCCTTCCTTTCACGCTCGTTCGCATACTATGTGCCATTGTGTCATGTCCCGCTGTGTTTTCAGGGATTGATGACCGATGAATTGACAACATTATCGCATTGATGCCGGTATTTCGGATTGTAGCGCACACCGGTGCGGAACGCCCATGTCAGGCCGTGTCAGGCGTTCACAGAAGCGGTCTCGGCTCCGGTGCGCGGACCGCCGCATACGCGCAGACCCTGCGGCCGCATGTGCGACAGCAGGGTCTGTGAAAAGCTGCAATGTGCGGGTTTCACTCCCGCGATCATTACTTGAGCTCGACGGTGGCGCCAGCCTCTTCCAGCTGAGCCTTGGCCTTCTCGGCGTCTTCCTTCTTGGCCTTCTCCAGGATGGCCTTCGGAGCGCCATCAACCATGGCCTTGGCGTCAGCCAGACCAGCGTTGGTGATGGCCTTGACAGCCTTGATGACCTGGATCTTCTTGTCGCCGACAGCGGTCAGGACGACGTCGAACTCGGTCTTCTCTTCCTCTTCGGCGGCAGCGCCGGCAGCCGGAGCGGCAACGGCGACGGCGGCCGGAGCGGCAGCCTCGACGTCGAACTTCTCTTCGAAGGCCTTGACGAACTCGGAGAGCTCGACGAGGGTCATTTCACCGAAAGCTTCCAGCAGCTCTTCGTTGGTGTACTTAGCCATGATGGCTTCCTTTCATTCTGGCGGCGGCCTTCAGCGATTGCCGTCCGCCTGATGTGTGTTGTTTTCCGATTGTGGTTCATGCGGCAAGCCGCATGAGAATCAAGCTGCTTTTTCCTGCTTCTCGCGCAGAGCGTCGATCGTACGCACGGCCTTGGTAGGCACAGCGACGAACAGGTACGCGGCCTTGGCGGTCGTGGCCTTGAGGTCGCCTGCGAACTTGGAGAGCAGCTGCGGACGGGACATCATGTCCGCCAGCTTGGTAGCGCCCTCGCCGTCGTAGACGGTGCCGTCGGCATAACCGCCCGAGATAACAAGAGCCTTGTTGGTCTTGGCAAAGTCACGCAGCGTCTTCGCAGCCTCAATGAAGTCGCCCTTCACGAAGGTGATGGCGGTCGGGCCCTTGAGCAGGTCGTCAAGACCCTCAATGCCCGCTTCCTTGGCGGCGATGCGCGCCAGCGTGTTCTTAGCCACAGTGTAGGAAGTATCGCGGCCTAGCTTTTCGCGCAGTTCGGAAACCTGCGGAACTGTAAGCCCGCGGTACTCGGTCAGGTAGACAGCGTCGGCGTTACGGAACTGTTCCGTAAGCTGAGCGACTACCGCTTCCTTTTCGGGCCTCTTCATGGCGTTCCTTCCTAGATCGGCCATTGATCCTGCGAAGTCCCGCGCGCCCTGCCAGGGCAATAAAAAAGCCCTGCGCACAGGCAGAGCAACATACAACCGTTTCCGGCGAGCCGTATTACGGGCACATATTTCTCAACCTGCGCTGGCTTGGCGAACCAAACTTCGTGAGTGCTTGCACACTCCAACCAACGGTCTATGGTTTACAAGTCATATAGAATACGGCCGCGAGCGGACACCTTCAACCCGGGCGTGTCGCGACCGTCCGCCCAGCACGAGCGCCGCTCCGGTAATGCCCGCCGACAGCATGGCTATGACGGCCACGACGGCATCGGAGCCGCGCAGGGCATCCCCGTTGCCATCGGACGAATCGCCGGCGTTCCCGGCGGCGGTACCCTGCGAGGTAAGGCCGAATTCCACGCCGGCTCTTTTCGTGGCGCCGTTCTCCGTCTCGTTTGCGATGACCCGCTCCCTTCCGGTGGAGCCGATGATCTGCGCCGACCGGTGCATGACGCCTGCGATCTGCTCGGCGAGGAACCGGTACCCGTCGTCGTTGAAGTGAACGCCGTCGGCGTCATACAGCTGCCGCCGGTTCGCGGTCGCCGCGTACAGGTCGATGGTGTTCCAACGCTCGTCACGGATCAGCGACTCCTGTACGGGATGTAACCTGTTCACGGAGTTGACGGAGACATATTTGGTACCGGGGGCGACCCGGTATGAGTGCGGTGAACTCGCGAAATACACGACCGGTCGGCTGGCGAGATCCCGGTACACCCTCACCAGCTCCTTCGCCTCGGTCCTGTACAGTGTCTCGTTCCAGTAGGCGTCCTTGGAATCGTTGGTGCCGAGCATGATGATGACGATATCGGGGGCGAACTCCTTGCTCTGCCGGAATTCGGCCGAATCCCAATATGACCAGCCCGTGCCCCGCAGCAGCGTGTCACCAGCGGCGCCGAAATTGCGCACGTCATAGCCACTGCCGAGGATGCGGCCGAGCCATGCCGGATATGCGGTGTCGCCTTTCTTGCCGCCACTGGATTTGGAGCCGTCCGTAAGGCTGTCGCCCACGCATGCGACCTTGATGGGCGCGGCTGCGTGCGCTTCTCCCTCGCACGGCACCATAACCGCCAATAAGGTCAACGTCAGCACGGCGAGCGCCGCGGCGAGCAGACGGAACGGCGAATTGCGATGAATCACACGGTTCCTCATGTCGCAGACCTCGCTATCCCTTCACGGCGCCAAGCATTATCAACGCCACGCTGCCAATACCATAAGTTTCTCACGGCAATCGTGGCCATAAGTGAGGATTTGCCAGCGAAGACCTATGCGGCTCGCGTCGGTCCGGAATGTTGACTAAACAGGCGGCATTCCATCGCGACACGCCCGGAGTGCTCAGCAAGATCGGCATGCCGAATTTCATGAAACGCCGCCATGGAGCCGATTCCCGCAAACGCACGCGACGATTGTGCTACGCACTCCGGGCGTGTCGTGGTCGGAGGCTGCAAATAATCGGCCCGCCGGACGAAAATTCTCCGTCCGACGGGCCGACCGCCCCATGTCGTCTCAGCGCTTGGCCAGTGCGAGCGCCGCACCGGCCATGAGCGTCAGGGCCGCGGCGGCGATCGGAACGATGCCGGCACCGGTGGCGCTCAGCCCGCCCTTCTTGCCGGTATCGGGCTTGGTCTCGTCGCCCTTGCCCGGCTTGCCGTCGCTGGGCTTGCCGTCACCCGGTCCGGGCTTGTCACCGTCATCCTTGGCCTTCAGCCCGTCGACGGCCGCATTCAGACTTGCGACCTGCGTCGCATCAGGATCGGCAGCGACCTTCTCGGCTGCGGCAAGCGCATCACGCACCGCCCGGACGGACTCATCCGTATACCCACCCAGATCCTTGGCCTTGACCTGCGCGATCACGGCGGCGGCAGGTCTCCATGGAAGGTCACGCCCGCGCAACCACGTGGATATTCTTCGGTTCATTTATGGACATCGCTTTCTTTCACCTCTGAAAATCGGCCACCCTATTGTGGCCCAGCCTTTATCTTTGCCAGCTGTTTCTGATTGTCCAGTATGCCAATCGCAACCTCGCGCCCGTTGAACGGCTCCTGCTGCCATGAGCTGTAGGAGCATGTCACCGTGGCATCCTTAGGCTGTCGAGCAGCTGGCCGCTGATGTAGATCTCGCAGGCCACGATCTGATCGTCGTCTGCGGACGGATCGCCGCTCACCGTCAACACCATCGTCGCGACGGGTGGTATAGGGCAGTCCGTTCTGTCCCTTACACCCATCGTATTGCCGAGAGAGCAAACACACAAGACGGCACGATACGAATCCGGCCCCTGCTGGAAAACCAACGGGGGCCGGGATTCAAGGCAGGGCAGATGCCATTACAGCACTGCCAGCAGGATGAAGTTGAGGATGAAGAGCAGCGAGACAATCCAGATGATCGGGTGAACGCTCTTGGCTTCCTTCTTGCAGGTCTTGACGATGCAGTAGGTGATGAAGCCGGCGGCGATGCCGTAGCTGATCGAGTACGCGAGCGCCATGAACACGGCGGCGAAGAACGCCGGAATCGCCTCGGAGATGTCGCTCCACTCGATCTCCTTGAGGCTGGAGGCCATCATGCAGCCGACGATGACCAGCACGCCGGCCGTCGCTGCGGACGGCACCGCGGAGATCACCGGGGACAGGAAGATCGACAGCGCAAAGCAGATGGACACGACCACGGAGGTCAGGCCGGTGCGGCCGCCCGCCGCGATGCCCGCGGAAGACTCGACGTAGGTGGTGGTGTTCGAGGTGCCGCAGATCGCGCCGATGGAGGTGGCGATCGAGTCGGCGAACAGGGCGCGATCCAGCTTGGAGGAGAAGCCCTTGCCGTCCTCCATGTGCTTCATGTCGTCATCGGAGAAGATGCCGGTGCGGCGGCCGGTGCCGATGAACGTGCCGAGCGTGTCGAACGTGTCGGACATCGAGAACGCGAAGATCGTGACCAGCACGAGCGGCAGTTTGGATACGTCGGAGAACAGCGCCGGGAAGCCATCGGCGCTGAAGATCACGCCGAAGGTCTGCGGCAGCTGGGCGAACGTGTCGGAGATGGACACGGAGTTGGACATGCTGGTCAGGCCCATCGGGATGCCGATGATCGCGGTGATGACGATGGTCAGCAGCATGCCGCCCTTGAGCTTGAGCACGGTGAACACGATGGCGAACAGCAGGCCGATCAGGAACAGCCACAGGGTCGGGGTGTTCAGCGTGGCCAGACCAGGCGTGGCGCCGGTGGCCAGGCCCTTGCCGGCGGCCTTGGTGTCCTTCGGGGTGAAGGTGACGAGGTTGACGTTGAGCATGCCGACGTAGGCGACGAAGATGCCGATGCCGCCGCCGATGGCGTTCTGCAGCATGGGCGGGATCGCCTCGATGATCATCTTGCGGATCTTGGTGACGGTGATGATGATGTTGATGAGGCCGCACAGGAACACCATGCACAGCGTCTCCTGCCACGTGAACTTCAGACCGAAGCACACCGTGTAGGTGAAGAACGCGTTGAGGCCCATGCCGGCCGCCTGCGCGTACGGCACATTGGCGAACAGGCCCATGACGAGCGTGCCGATGATGGCCGCGATGATCGTTGCCAGGAACACGCCGCCCCACGGCATGCCGGTCTGGTGCAGGATCTGCGGATTGACGACGATGATGTAACTCATCGCGAAGAACGTGGTGAGGCCGGCCACGATCTCCGTGGACACGGTCGTGCCGTTCTCCTTCAAATGGAAGAACTTCTCCATACTTTCTCTGCTTCCTTGAATGTGCGAGGCCATCCGGCCTCGGCGAGACAAACTGCTATTCGCCCGGTTTCCCGAACACGCCCACCATAACATCTTCATAAGTCATGGATGTTATGGTGTCGGACGGCCTGTGGATATATGTGGATAACCCGTTCTCCATCCACATATCCACAGAAATCCCGCCGTCGGTGGCGCGCGGGCCCCCGACCCGCTAGCGTTGCGCCCATGAACGATTACGAACCGATACCGGGCGAGCCGACAGCCACCATGTTCCAGTCATTGGAACAGATTAGGCGGCAGACTCTGCAACGCTGCACCGCCACGGTAGGGCAGTCCGACCGCCAGCTGCTCTTCGGCATGACCACCGCTCTGGAACTGCAAGGCGTGCCGGTGCCCTCCCACTGCAATCTCGACACGGCCGCGCTGCATGTCACGGTGCAGACGCGATCCGGCAGGCCTCATATTCGACCGTTGAAATCCGTCCCGGTCATTGTCCACATCTGGAGCCATTGCACTCCGCAATCACTCATCCACATATCGAATGGCGTGCACGCATTGCACGTGTTTCATGTGTGGGCGCAGCTGTCCCCATATCTTTCGACAGAGGATCTTGTTGTGCTCGGAGATTCCATTCTCGCGATGCTGGTGCGCAATGGCGCGCCGGACGCGGACAAATTGTATCTGGAGTTGCAGCGTTTCATAAAAGAGATGCCGCCGTTCCGAGGAAAAAGCATTTGCAGGCAAGCCATGACACTGGTACGCCCCAATGTATGGTCTCCCGCCGAAAGCTCGCTACGGCTGGGCGTTCAACGCCACGGAATACCGGATGGACGATGCAATGTCGTGGTTCCTGGAATCACCTTTCGTTCAGGAGCAGCCATTTCGCTGGACATCGCATGGGCCGAGTTCAAGGTCGGAGTGGAATATGACGGCGATCATCATCGAACGGATAAGGTCCAGTGGCGCCGAGACAACGAAAAAAGGGAACGGTTGCGGGCCCACGGCTGGATATTAATCATCGTGACCGCTCAAAATCTGATTGACGAGATGTCGATTGCGGAACTGGCCCTGCGTATAGCAAGACGACTCGCCGAGCGCGGAGCGACGATAGAATTCGAGGTCATCGCAATCAGCCTAGAGGAACTGGCGAGGAAGCACGGGTATCGGTATGACCGAAGACGATAGGCGTCGAATCATGCTATGACCGGGAACAACGCGAACGTTCTCGGGTGGAGCGGAGCGTGACAGTCAAGAATGTCGTTGTACAACATCTGCAAAATCGCACAACGCGGCTGTTGTACAAGGTAGCTACTACCCAAAAACGCGGAATAGAGCCATTTTGGTTTATTGATTCAGATACGACCGCAGGACAACGCCCGCAAAACAACAAAACACGGCAGTTGTCCAGCATCGCCGTCGCTTCTTCTATTCCGGAGCTCCCCCTCACAAACGCGAAGACCCCGCGCGGAGGCGGGGTCTTGTGGCGATGGACGCGCGGGCGGATGCAACGCATGCGATCCGCCAGCGCGCCGCCGATCAGCCGAAACGACCGGAGATGTAGCGCTCGGCTTCGGCGTTCTGGGGGTTGTTGAACATCGTGGTGGTGTCCGCGAAGTACTCCAGGTGGCCGGGCTCGCCGACGGCCTTCAGGTTGAAGAAGGCGGTGTAATCGGCGATACGGGCGGCCTGCTGCATGTTGTGGGTCACGATCACGATCGTGTAGTCGCCCTTGAGCTCGTTGATCAGGTCCTCGACGGCCAACGTCGAGATCGGGTCGAGCGCGGAGCACGGCTCGTCCATCAGCAGCACCTGCGGGTGCACGGCCACGGCGCGGGCGATGCACAGACGCTGCTGCTGACCGCCGGACAGGCCGATGCCCGGGTTGTCGAGACGGTCCTTGACCTCTTCCCACAGGTTGGCGCCCTTGAGCGCCCACTCGACCAGGTCGTCGGCGTCGGACTTGGAGATGCGGCGGTTGTTCAGGCGCACGCCGGCAAGCACGTTCTCACGAATCGTCATCGTGGGGAACGGGTTCGGACGCTGGAACACCATGCCGACATCGCGGCGCACGGCGACGGGGTCCACGTCCTTGGCATACAGGTTCTTGCCTTCGAGCTCGACCTCACCCTTGACGTGGGCGCCGGGGATGATCTCGTGCATGCGGTCGAGGGTGCGCAGCACCGTGGACTTGCCGCAGCCGGACGGCCCGATGAACGCGGTGACCTTGTTGGGTTCGATGTTGATGTTGACATCCTCCACGGCCAGGAAGTCGCCGTAGTAGATGTTCAGATGTTTGACGTCAATGCGTTGTCCCATATGAATTCCTTTATTGATGTATATACAGTGTACGGCGGCTTACCGTTCGGACTTCACGGCGAAGACGCGAGCCACGACACGGCCGATGAGGTTGAGGATCAGCACGATGATGATCAGCACCAGGGCGGCGGCCCAGGAGCGTTCCATCGGGATCGTGGTGACGCAGGAGGAGCCGGCGTTGGGCGGGCAGTTGGCACGCAGCTTGCTGTATTCCTGGTAGACGAACACGGGAAGCGTGGTCATCTCGCCGCTGAACAGGTTCACGTTGGTGAACGTCGCGTAGCCTGCGGTCATCAGCAGCGGCGCGGTCTCGCCGATCACTCGCGCGATGGCCAGGATGACGCCGGAGACGATGCCGGGCAGGGCGGTGCGCAGCACGATCTTGCAGATGGTGCGCTGCTTGGAAACGCCCAGCGCGTACGAGGCCTCACGCAGGTCGCCGGGCACGACCTTCAGCATCTCCTCACTGGTCTTGACGACGGTCGGGATCATCAGCAGCGAAAGCGCGACGGAGCCTTCGAAGCCGCTGATGGTGCCGGGGCCGCCGATGAGCGAGAACATCGAGTAGGCGAACAGACCGGCGACGATGGACGGGATGCCGCTCATCACGTCGACCAGCAGGCCGATGGACTTGGCGAGCTTGTTGCCGCGGGCCGCGTACTCGATCAGGTAGACCGCGCACATCAGGCCGACCGGCACGGAGATGACCATGGCGCCCAAGGTGATCTCCAACGTGCCGATGATGGCGTGCAGCACGCCGCCGTATCCGCCGGAGGGCGTCTGGCTGCCGCCGACGACGCCGGACATGTTGTACGAAAGGAAGTTGAGGTTCAGTCGCTTGATGCCGTTGGCGACGGTCGTCCACAGCACGGAGATCAGAGGGATGCACGCGATGATGAAGGCGAGGCAGATCAGGCTCTTCATGAAGACGTCCTTGCGCTTGCGGGACGCGGCGAAGGAACGGCTGGTCTTGAACCGGTCGAAGTCGATGTCGGGCAGTTGCTTGTCGTTGCGTGCGGCGGGCGTCTTCTTCACGGCGTTCGCGTCGACGCTGATGGTGCTCTTTACAGTTGCTTCACTCATCATGCGCTCGCTTTCTCGGTGATCTTACGGGCGACGAAGTTCACGAGGAACGTGATAACGAACAGCACGAGGCCGGTGCCGATCAGCACGGGCACGCCGATGTTCGGGTCGGCTTCCGGGTATTGCGCCGCGATGTTCGCCGCGATGGTCTGGTTCTGGGATGCCCGCAGCAGCTTGATCGAGTACGTCAGGCCGGGGGAAAGAATCATGAGGACGGCCATGGTCTCGCCGAGTGCGCGGCCCAGGCCGAGCATGGATGCGGAGACGATGCCGGACTTGCCGAACGGCAGCACGGCCAGCTTGATCATCTCCCACTTGGTGGCGCCCAGGCCGATGGCCGCCTCCTCCTGCAGACGCGGGGTCTGCATGAAGATGTCGCGCGACACCGAGGTGATGATCGGCAGGATCATGACGGCCAGCACGACGGCGACCGTGGCGACGGTTCGCGAGGGGCTGTCGGCGACCGACGGGTCATTGAGCGATCCATCGAAGATGTAGGTCCACCTCAGGTACTTCGCGAACCAGTTCCACACCGGCTGGATGGCCGGCACCAGAATCAGGCCGCCCCACAGGCCGTAGATGACGGACGGGATGGCGGCGAGCAGGTCGACCACGTAGCTCAGCGCGGTCGCCAGCTTCTTGGGTGCGTAATGCGAGATGAACAGGGCGATGCCGATCGAGATGAAAAACGCGATGATCAGCGACAGCGCGGAGACAAGCACCGTGCCGAACACCAGCGGGCCCACGTACTGCCAGAAGTTGTGCGCGCGGTTGCCGGTGAATGATTCGATGGTGGCGGTGTTCGCGGCCTGATCGCCTCCGATCAGCGGCCACGCCTGAAACAGCAGGAACAGGAACACCGCCGCAAGCGCGACGAGAATGAGAATGCCGGCAGCATAGGCGATCGTCTTGAACACGACATCGCCGGTCTTGCCTGTACTGGCCGGACTGTCTGCCGCTTTGTCTTGCGAACTCACAGGTTCTCCTTCGTATGCATTTTCAATGGTGGCTTCACGGCCGTGTACAACCGACAGAAGCCGCAGACACCTTTCATTGTGTCAGGTGTTCTGCGGCATCCGCCATACGGCGTGTCAGCTCACGCTGATCACTTGGTCTTGATGGCCTCGATGGACTTGGTGACCTTCTCGACGATGTTGCTCGGCAGCGGGGCGGAGCCGGCAGCGGAGGAGGCGGTCTTCTGGCCTTCGTCGCTGGTCACGTAGGTGAGCCAGCTCTTGACGAACTTGGCGGTGTTGGCGTCCTTGTAGGCGGGGCAGGCGATGTCGTAGGAGACCAGCACGATCGGGTAGGCGCCCTTGGCTTTGGTGGCGTGGTTGATCTTCACGACCACGCGGTTGTCGCCCTTGGCGGATGTGTCGATCTCGGAATCCTCGATGACCTTGGAACCGGCGTCAGCGGAGATCTCGTTGTAGTTCTCGCCGACCTTGATGGCCGCGGTGCCCAGGTCGCCGACCTGGGAGAAGTCGGCGTAGCCGATGGTGCCGTCGGCCTGCTTGACGGCGGTGACGACGCCCGAGGTGCCCTTGGCGCTCTGCTGGCCGGGGATGTCAGGCCAGTTCTCGGAGAGCTCATGGGTCCAGGAGTCGGGGGCCTGGTCCTTGAAGTAGCTCACGAAGTTCTGCGTGGTGCCGGACTTGTCGGAGCGGTGCACGACGGTGATCTGGGTGTCGGGCAAGGTCAGGTCCTTGTTCTGGTTGGCGATGGCCGGATCGTTCCACTTGACGATCTTGCCGTCGAAGATCTTGGCGGCGGTGTCGGCATCGAGGTTGATGTGCTTGCCGGCGTCGGAAACGCCCTTCAAGTTGAAGATGATGGCGATCGGGGAGATGTAGACCGGCACGTCGAACGCGGTGGTGCCGTTGGCGCACGCCTTGTCGGAGGACTGGGTGACCTCGTCATCGGAGAGGGCCTTGTCGGAGCCGGCCCACGCGGTGGCGCCGCTCAGGAAGGTGGTGACGCCCGCGCCGGAACCGGTCGGGTTGTAGGTGACGTTCGCGCCGGAGTTCGCCGCCATGTAGGCGGAGATCCAGGCTTCCTCGGCCGCCTGCTGGGAGGTGGCACCAGCGCCGGAGAAGCTGCCGGTAATCTTCTCGGTCGAGGTGGAACCGGAGTTGTTGCCGGCGGACGAAGTGTTGTCGCCACAGGCGGCGAGCGACGCCAGCATCACGATGCCGGAAACCGCCGCGATGGAACGAACGAAGAGATTCTTACGCATTGTTTCTTTCCTCTTATCAACTGTCATAGCGGCTCGTGTCATACGATTCAGAGCCGATTCCTTTTCATGACAGTTACTAGCCTATGGGCTGTTCGAGGGGTCGGAAGACAAAATCGGTAAACAGAAGATGAATAGTTGCCGACCTTGCCACGTAGTTGGAATGCGCGGTTTGCGGGATATGGTTCGGCCCGCCTGCACCGGGTGGTTCAGGCGGGCCGAGGGCGCTTTATACCGGGTGCGGGCCGGTCACTGCTGCGGGCTGTCGATCTTGTAGCCGAGGCCGCGCACGGTGGTCAGGTACTGGGGATGGGCCGGATCCTCCTCGATCTTGGAGCGCACGCGCTTGACGTGCACGTCGAGGGTCTTCGTGTCGCCGACGTAATCGGAGCCCCAGATGCGGTCGATGAGCTGGTGTCGGGTCATCACGCGCCCCTTGTTCTGCATGAGGTATTCGAGCAGTTCGAATTCCTTGAGCGGGAAGAACACGCTTTCGCCGCGCACGGTGACCTGATGCTGGCCGACCTGCATGGAGATGTCGCCGCACACCAGCGGGATGTCGTCGTCGACCGCACCGCTGGCCTCGACCGCGCCCTGATTGCGCCGCAGGACCGCGCGGATGCGCGCGAGCAGCTCGCGGAACGAGTAGGGCTTGGTCACGTAATCGTCCGCGCCGATCTCCAGACCGACGACTTTGTCGATCTCGGCGCTTTTGGCGGTGAGCATGATGATCGGCACGCGGCTCTGCTCGCGGATGCGCCGGCACAGGGCCGTGCCGTCGATGCCCGGCAGCATCAGGTCGAGCAGCACCAGGTCGATGCCGCCCTTGGTGAACAGCTCCAGGCCCTCCTCACCGCTGGCTGCGGCGGAGACGTCGTAGCCCTCGCGCGTCAGCTGGTACACCAAGGGCTCACGATATGATTCCTCGTCTTCCACGATGAGAATGCGTGTCATGTTTACCTTTCACACATACTGTGTTCAATGTCCGTACCGTCACCATCGTAGCGTGTTCCGGCACCGCCCGCATTCGGCTCCGAAGACTACGTTGCTTTTCCGCGGGTTTCACGATGGGTGGCCGACGCGCCGGGGAGACCGTGGCGGCGGGTCTACTCCTGCGTCGCGGCGTCGCCGCCTCCCGGCGCGCCGACGGTCTCGCCGGGCGCTTCGCCGTCATCCGCCCGCTCGCCGTCATCGTCATCCGGTTCGGGGGCGACCGGCAGCTCGATGGTGAACGTGGAGCCTTCGCCCTCGCGCGACCATACGGAGATCGTACCGCCGCACTCCTGCACGCAATGCTTGGTGATGGCCAGGCCAAGCCCCGAGCCGCCCGTGGCCCGCGACCGCGCCGGATCGACCCGGTAGAACCGTTCGAATACGCGGTCCAGCGACGCCGAGGGGATGCCGATGCCCTGGTCGATCACGCGAATCGTCATGGAGCTTGGGTCCTTGCACAGCGAGACGCTCACGCTGACCGTCGTGTATTCGGGCGAGTAGCGGATGGCGTTTTCGACGAGGTTCTTCACGGCCATGGTGAGGGTCTCCCGGTCGACCATGATGGCGATGTCGCGCTGCGCCTCGTCGTCCGCGGCGGCGTCAGCGTCGACCGGCGCCTGCTCGCCGCGCAGCGACAGCCGTATGGCGATGTGCTTCGCACCGGCCTGCACCAGGTTCTCGCCGACGGCCGCGCGCACCACCGACATGGCGGATATGCGCTGCGCCTTGAGCATCGCCGGCGCGTCCTGCGCGCGCTGCAGTTCGATCAGGTGGGTCACCAGTTCGGTCAGCCGCGCGGATTCCTTGGTGATGCGGCCGGCGAAATACCGCACGGCGCCAGGGTCATCCGCCGCGTCGGAGACGGTTTCGGCGAGCAGCGAGATCGCGCCTGCGGGGGTCTTCAGCTCGTGGGAGACGTTGGTGACGAAGTCGCGGCGCATCCGCTCGAACCGACGCTGCTCGGTCACGTCGTTGATGAACACCGCGTACAGCCCGTCGCAGATATGGCCGACGCGTACGCGCAGGTAGCTGTCGGAGGGCGCGGAGCTGCCGGCGGTGACACCTCGTCCGGAAATCGCGCTCGACATGCGGGTCAGGTCGAGCGAGACGCACATCTCGCGTTCCCGCACGCCCCCGTTCTCCACCACGACGTGCAGGATGTCGAGGATCTCGTCCTTGACGATCCAGCCGTTCTCGATGACATCGACGTTCACCTGGCTTTTGCTGGAGCACCGCACGGAACCGTTGCCGTCGCAGACGATCACCTCGGACGGCATGACGTCGATGAGCCCCTGTTCCGCCTCGCGCACCGGCACGTCGGTGCCGAACAGCGAGCCGGAATCGCTCCCCTGCCCCGCCAGCGTGTCGCGTTCGCCGGACTCGCGCCCCAGCGCGTACGACCTCGATACGGCAATCACCAACACGATAATCGTCACCAGCACCGCCAACGCCACATGCACCCATGTCATCGGACCCGCCCCGCCTTTCCTCGGCCCTGCACCGCTCTCATCCACCCGCACCGATGATGCGGATGCGGATGGTTTCAGCGTAACGGCTCCGCACGTCCCGCCGCCAGCGCGACTACGTAAGTTTGCCAGTTGTTCAACTTGCCGTGTCCTTCCGCGGCGCAGCCCGTCGAAGCGAGCCGCGCCCGGCGTCACATGCGCCGCAGGATGTCGAGCACGATGCGGGCCGCGGTATCCGCGTATTCGGAGATGTCGAAGCCCTTGAACTCCTCGTAGTCGGTGTCGGCGTTGTCGCTCAGCGCGCGGATCACCAACGCGGGCACTTCGTTTCGGGCGGCGACGTGCGCCACGGATGCGCCTTCCATCTCGACGGCGTCGGCGCCGGTGTCGTGGATGACCTTGGCGATCTGCGCCGGCGTATCGACGAAGTAGTTGCCGGACGCGATGATGCCGATGATGTGCGTGACGCCCATGGCCGAGAGCGCCTGGTCGGCGAGGGACAGCAGACGGTCGTCGGAGTGGAATTCCTCGACGGGCTGCTGCTCGGTGCCGGGCTTCCATTGGCCGACGAGTCGCATGTCGGTGTCGAGGTAGCGCAGTGTGCCGCCGAGCACCACGTCGTTGATGTGCAGGTTCCGGTTGAGGTTGCCGGCGATGCCGGAGAAGATCACCGCGTCGGGATGGTATGCGTCGATCAGGTGCTGGGTGGTGGCGGCGGCGTTGACCAGTCCCATGCCGCCGACGGTCGCGACGGCGGTGACGGTGCCTCCGTCGTTGGTTCCCAGCGTGCCGCGCGTCACATCGAGGCCGGCTTGGCGGTCGTGGGTGACGTCGTTCAGTGATGCGGCGATGAGTGCGACTTCGTCGTCCAATGCGCCGATGATGGCGATGGTGGTCATGGGAATCCTTTCCGTGTGGTTGTTCGTGAAGAGTGATGGACGCCGTTTCAGCGCCAGCGCCGGGCGGACACCGCGTCGGCGAGCTCGTGCAGCAGCCGTTCCGTCTCGTCCCAGCCGATGCAGCGGTCGGTGATCGACTTGCCGTAGACCAGTTGGTCGAGCGGGGCCGCCGGCTGGTTGCCGCTTTCGATGAAGCTTTCCATCATGATGCCGGTGATGCCTTCCTCGCCATCGGCTATGCGCCGGGCGATGTCTCGCACGACCTCTGCCTGCCGGTGCTCGTCCTTGCCGGAGTTGCCGTGCGAGCAGTCGATGATGAGCCCGTGGGTGGCGGCAGATTCCGCCGGCATCATCGCGCGCACGTCGTCCATCGCACGGCGCACGGATGCGGTGTCGTAGTTCGGCCCGTGGATCGAGCCGCGCAGCACCACGTGGCAGTCCGGGTTGCCGAGCGTCTCCACCGCGCAGGCTCGGCCCATGTGGTCGATGCCGAAGAACGTGTGCTGCTGCGCGGAGGCGTAGCAGCCGTTGACGGCGGCCTTGACGGACCCGTCGGTCGCGTTCTTGAATCCGATCGGCATCGACATGCCGCTGGCGAGCTGGCGGTGGACCTGTGATTCGGTGTTGCGGGCGCCGATCGCGCCCCAGCTGACCGCGTCGGAGATGAACTGGGGGCTGGTGGGCTCCAGGAATTCCGTGGCGGCGGCGAGTCCTTCGCCCAGCACGCCGATCAGCGTCTTGCGCGCGAGCAGCAGGCCCTTGCGGATGTTGTGGCTGCCGTCGATGTCGGGGTCGTTGATCAGTCCCTTCCAGCCGACCGTCGTTCGCGGCTTCTCGAAGTACACGCGCATCACGATGAGCAGTTCGCCTTCGGTCTCCTTCATCACCTTCGACAGCCGGTGCGCGTAGTCGAGCGCGGCGTTCGGGTCGTGCACCGAGCAGGGGCCGACGATGACGAGCAGACGGTCGTCCTGCCCATACAGGCAGGCGCGTATCTCGTCGCGCGAGTAGGCGACGATCTCCTGCGCGGCGGAGTCAAGGGGCAGTTCTGCCAACACCTGGGCCGGGGTGGGCAGCGGTTCGAGCTCCAGCACACGGCGGTTGATGATACGGCTGACGCCCACCTGATCCTCCCAGCGCGGCACGCCCGTGGCGAGCAGCGGGTTCTTGCCCTCGTCCATGGCCTGCCGGATGGCCCGCAGCTCCTCCGGCGTGTTCAGCGGCTTCGGGCCGGCGTGACGCGGCGTGCCCTGCGGCGTACGCTCTCCCATGTTCTGCTGCTGCATGACGTGATGTCTCCTTGCCTTGTTCTCTCCCCCAAGGATAAGGCACGGCCCTGTACTTGGCCATACACGGGCCGCGCCAGCCCGTATCCGCCGCGCATGACGAACGTCCCCATGCCCCGCGTCGAACGGGCACGGGGACATTACGATGTTCTGGAGCGTTGCCGTCTCGCCGGCCGCGGCGTCCTTGTAGTCGCCGGCCGCGATCGCGACCACCAGCAACACCGCCAGGATCGTCTTCCAGGGAGTTTTGCGCCCTGAGTGCCGTGCCGATTCCGCCATCACGCGCCCTCCTTCACCGACGCGAACAACGTCACGCCTTCGCCCACAGTTGCCGTGCATTCATCGTGATGAGCCATGCCCTTTCAGTCTTCTCTGACTTGCGCCACGCTGCGGTCGCGCACTAATACCCCCCCCTGCCCGCGCTGGCACCTATGCCAACACGCGCCGGTATCCGCGGTGTTTCTTGAAGGAGAGGAACCACCGCTTGAACTCTTATGCGAGCCTAACATGAAACGGGAAAAAAACGGGGGCACTTGATTTATACAAGAGTTGTTGTACAATATTTCTTGTTAATTGGATATCGCTTCATAACATGAGCGCAGCATCACACGCGACAGGTGTCATGAGGCATGGAAGGAACGGACATGGCACAGGCTTCCGACACGGCGCAACCGCAGACGCCGCCCCGCCGCGACAACACCGCGACAGTCACCGGCACGAACCGCCTGAAGGCGCTGTCGCACCCCACACGACTGCGCATACTGACCGTGATGAGCGACACCAAACCCGTCACGGTCGGCCAGATCGCCGAACAGCTCGGCGAATCGGCCGGAACGGTCAGCTATCACCTGAAACAGCTCGAAAAGGCCGGATTCGTCACGCAAACGCCATCACCCGACGGAGACAACCGCAGAAGCTGCTGGCTGGCCGCCCAAAGCAGACTGGAAATCAACGCGGACGCGGCCGTCGATTCGGCAATGGCGACGACAATGGATCAGGTCAGCTCCACGTTTCGGCAAGAGGCATGGCAGCGATACAGGTCGGCCTCTGACAACCTGCCCAAACAGTGGACGGACCCAACGGTGACGAGCAGCAGCGTGCTGCGGCTGACAAGCGAGGAATACGCGCGCATGTCACAGGAGTTGCGCGAGCTCTTCAACACATGGACATCACGCGACCTCGCACACGAGGAAGGGGACGGCTCGCAACCCGTCATGCTCAACATCGACGCCTTCAGATGGCTGCCATAACGGCGGCCTGACATACCCTCTCACCCCACGCCCTGCGCCCACAATGCAATGGGCGAGCGCAAGCATACGCAATTTCACCCCTCGACGCACAACACCCCTCAACTTATTCAAAGGAAACATCATGCCCGAATCATCGCAGGCGCAAACCGCGCCACACCGCGAACGCACTTCCCCGCAACGCAGTGAATCGCTGTGGGGCAACCCCACATATCGTCAATGGTTCACTGCAGACACCGCCTCGACGATCGGAGCCGCGATGAGAGGCTTCGCGATCTCGCTGATCGCCTTCTCGCTCACCCAATCGGTGGTGCTCGCCGGATGGCTCGCCACGTTCAGCCAAATTGCCACGCATGTCAGCGACGTGTTCGGCGGCACGGTCGTGGACCGGCACAACCGCAAAGGGCTCATCATCGCCAACGCCGTGTTCGGCACGCTGCTGTGGGGAACGGTGTTCGTGCTGATCGCCCTGCATGCGATCGCATTCCCGATATTCGCCATCGTGACGGTCGCGGCGTCAGCGGTCAACGGACTACTCGCCAACGCGACCAACGCGATGCTGCGCACGATCATCCCGACCCGCGAATATCCGAAGGCGCAAAGCCTCAATCAGGGGCGCGATTCCGTGGTCAGCATCGCGGGATCCCCGCTCGGCGGCGTGCTGTACGCGGTCGCGCCGTGGCTGCCGTTCGCGGTCGCCTCGCTGATGTACGCGATCAGCGGTGTCAGTGCCGCCCAGCTGCGCGTCGACGAACATGTCCGCGACATGGTGACGACAGATCGCAAGAGCAAGCGTCCCGACACCGCGTCGCAAGCGGGCTGCACGTCCGATGCCGTCGTCGCGCCCGACGCCGATGCGACAGCAGAGCCGGCGCACACCTCGTTCTTCGAGGATTTCATCGAAGGATGGCGCTGGACGCTGCGCAGGCACACGCTGCTGGCGATCTGCGTAATCGCCGCGCTGGTGAATTTCGGGCTCAACGGCGTGTTCGCCGCGGTGAACCTGCAACTGGTGAGCACCCACGTGGACTCCGTGCGACTCGGTTTCGTCAACACCGTCATGGGAGTCGGCATGCTGATCGGCGCGGTGATCGCCGCACGGGTATGCGAGCGAGTGCACATGGGCACCGGTCTGGTCGTCCTGTCGGTGACGTCGCTGCTGACATTGCTGCCGATGCTGTTCAGCAGCGATTACCTGGTGATACTGGCGTCATCGCTGGTCGTCGGGCTGCCCATCCCCACCATCAACTCGCTGCTGATGGGATTCGTGTTCGCCAAAGTGCCGAGCGAGATGCAGGGACGTGTCGGGTCGGCGAGCGGCATGCTGTCGATGATACCCACGCTGTTCTGCTCAGCGCTCGCCGGCTCCCTGCTGCCACGCATCGGGTTCGATGCCACGATTGGCCTGTTCCTGGCCGTGCTTGCGGTCAATGTGGTCATCGCGCTGCTGATGCCGTCGATCCGCTCGCTCCCCGCCGCCGACCACTGGGACGACGCGTCGCTGTGACGATGCATCACTGAAGCAGCGCCAATGCAAAAAACGGTTCGGCGCGGCCTCTCGAACAGACAAGGCCACGCCGAACCTACGTATATGCTAACAGCCATGTATTGTGGCATGCCCCACCTAGCGGCCTAGGCCGGGCACCGGATCAGAGCGCGCGACGCGCGTCGATGGCGTCGGCGAGCGTGTGCAGCAGCTCCTCGGTGCGCTCCCACGGCACGCAGGAGTCGGTGACCGACTGGCCATACACTAGCTGGTCGAGCGGTGCCGGTTTCTGATGCCCGCCCTTGAGGAAGCTCTCCATCATGACGCCGAGGATGCCCGGCTCTCCATCGGCGATACGCGAGGCGATGTTCTCAATGACTTCGGCCTCGACGTTCTCGTCCTTGCCACAATTGCCGTGCGCCGCATCGATGACCAGACCGCGTTCGCTCGGACCGCTCGCCTTCGACGCGCGCAGCGCCTCAAGCGCGGCCGCCACGGAAGCCGCATCGTAGTTCGGGCCGGTGTTCGACCCACGCAGGATCAGATGGCAGTCCGGGTTGCCCTTCGTTTCGGCGGAGATCACGCGGCCATCCAGGTTGATCGACAGGAAATGGTGCTCGAACCCGGCCGCGAAACACGAGTCGGCGGCCGGCTTGATCGAACCGTCGGTCGCGTTCTTGAAGCCGATCGGCATCGACATGCCGCTCGCCAACTCACGATGCACCTGCGACTCCGTGTTGCGCGCGCCGATCGCCCCCCAGCTGATCAGATCGCAGATGTACTGCGGTGTAATCGGATCCAGCCATTCGGTCGCCGTCGGCAGCCCCAGGCCAAGCACGTCGGTCAGCACCTTGCGCGCCAGCCACATGCCCTTGCGGATATCGAAGCGGCCATCCAGATCCGGATCGTTGATCAGACCCTTCCAGCCGATCGTCGTGCGCGGCTTCTCGAAATACACGCGCATCACGATCATCAGTCGGTCCTCAAGCTCGCCCTTGAGCGCCGCAAGACGCTGCGCGTACTCGTGCGCCGCTTTCGGATCGTGAATCGAGCACGGGCCGACGATGACCAGCAGACGATCATCGCGACCGTGCAGGATGTCGCGGATCTCCTGACGCGATTGCAGCACCAGGTCGCTCATATCATCGGTGAGCGGCAGTTCCCTGAGAAAATACCGCGGTGCCGGAATCGGGTCGAGCTGGCGAATGTTCACGTCCACCGTTTCAGGGAACACGGCATTCCCGCCCAAATGCCGCTCGTCCTCGGAACTGTCCGGACCACGAAGCCCTGCCATCGCTCTGCTCTCCTTCCGCACCGCAGGCCGACGTCTTTCGACCCGCGCCCTCACGTCGCATACCAATACCGAACACACAATAGTAGATGCCGTCGGAATACGGAAAACAACGGCTGCAATGCGGGCACGGCGGAGCTGCGAAGCCGTCACCCGGCGAAAGTCCCATTCCGGCGGCTGCGAATGGGACTTTCGCGGGATGGAGATGGGGCGCTATTCGCAGGCGACGCCGTCGCCGTCGCGATCGAGTTTGGTCGAGTAGCCGGGCTGCCCTTTGTATAGCGGCGCTTTGCCGGCTGCACGCACCGCGGCGCAGTTCTTGTAGTAGACATCGGAACTGTCGCCGTCAGACGGAGCGGCCGGCTCCACCACCGTGCTCGACTCGGACTGTTCGCCCGATGAACCGTCCTGCGATGAGCTGCCTTGCGACACGTCCTCCTGCGGCGCCACTGATTCCGCGCCGTCGCCGGTCGGAACGGTCTGGGCCGGGCAGGACGACAGCACGCGCGACATCGCATCATGCTCGGCCTGCGTCACCCACAGCGAGTACTTCGCCTTCACGCCGATCTGCCGAGCCACGTATGAGCAGCGGAACGATTTGTTGGCGGGCAGCCAGGTCGCCGCGTCGCCGTCGGACTTGCGCTGGTTCGACGGGCCGTCCACCGCGAGCAGGTTGTACGGGTCATTCGCCAGCTGCTTGCGCCGGTCGGCGATCAGCTGCTGCGCGCCCTTCTGCCATGCGTCCGACAGCGCCACCACATGATCGATCTGCACGGCCGCCGAGGTGCTTTGCCCGCGCACGAAATCAATCACCGCGGCGGTGTACGGGTCGACGAGCCGACCGCTGGTCACCACGCAATTGTGCGTACCGGCCTTGTAAGTCTTGTTGGTGAGGTCACGGTTGAGGATGTCGTTGCGCGTGTCGCACCCGTTGTGGTCGACGTCGGCCCATGCCGCGCCGAACTGGTCGCGCGAATAACCGGTTTTCGGTGCACGTCCCTTGACCGGCAGCGTCTCCAGCACGCTCGTGGCGAGCTGTCCGCCGGACGCGGAAGCCGAGCTTGACGGTTCGGACGACTCAGCCGATTCGGATTGTCCGGACGACTGCCGCTCAGCCGACCCCGCATCGGAGCCGGGAGTTCCGCATGCGCCGACGGTCAACACGAACGCGATCGGGATAAGACACGTCAGTATTCGATTGAATGTATTGAATGATGTGCGGCTTCCGGCCGACGCTTTCTTCATCATGAAGCTTTCTCTGGGCTTATTCCGCTATGCCGCAACCGATGCGCGGTCCTCTGGCTAGAGACATCATTGTCATCCAACAATAGCGGAAGACCGCCGTCAATGACGATTCCCCACATCGAACGGCACATTCCTTTCGTAAAATGTCCATCCGACACGGGGAATCGACGAAATCGGTCATTCAGTCTCGTGCTCGACGCACGGGCCGATACCTCGCTCAGGCCAGCGCACCCATCGGATCCCATGCGGGGAGCATGGTGGCGGGCTCGGCGAGCGCGGCCTGATACTCGGCCGGGAGCATCGCCTTGGGCACGGCCACCTCGTACACGTACTCGGTGAACCAGTCGTCGCTCATCGTGAAGTAGCCCTTGTCGGCAATCTTGTCGCCCCAGGAGTTCTCCACGCGCCAGCGACGGGTCGTGGTGCCGTCATCGGCCACGTCCACGCCGACGAACGCCATCGCATGGTTCATCGCGGAGTCGCCGAAGCGTACGCGCGACTCCTTGTCCATGTCGAAGTCCACATCGTAGACGCTGCCGTACTCGAACAGGTCAGTCGCCCACGCGCCGCGTTCGCGATCCATGAACGGACCGCAGTCCGCGCCGAACCACACCGGGATGCCCTTTTCGGTCAGGATCGCGCGCACGCAATCCTTCATGAACTGGTTCGGCACGTTCAGGTACTCGGTCGGGTTGCCGCCGGCCACGTTGCCCAGGTGCTCGATGCCGATCTTCTTGCCCTTGGCGTGCTCGCGGCGCGGATCGTCCACGAGGCACACGTAATCCTCAAGGTCGGCGGTGCCCACGTACTTCTTCCAGAACTCGACGGGCGTGATTTCGCCGTCGCGGTGGAACATGCCCTCGGAGTCGGTCCACTCCCAGTCGAAGCTCTTCGGCGGCTCGCCCAGGTGAATCGTCAGGATGCGGTGGCCGGCGGCGACGGTCTTGGCGACCTCGTCGTCGATCGACGCGGGGTCGGCGTACATGTGTGCCACGGCAGTGTGCAGCAGGTGGCGCAGCTGCGTGTTCATAGCGCCCGTGTTCTTCGAGGATTCGGTCTCCGGGAACAGGTCCTTCGGCACGGCACCGTACTTCTTGTACACGTTCAGCGCCATCGTCCACTGGCCTCCGTCACCCATCACGTCGGCGAGCAGGTGCTGGATCAGGCGCGAGTCGGACGGCTCTCCGGCACGAACCAGCGCGGCGACGTCCTGCAGGAAGTAGTTGATACGCTCCAGCTTGTCGAAGTACATCGCGTAGTTCTGGGAGAACTCGAACTCCTTGACGCCGAGGTTCTTCTTGGCGACGAAACGGGCCACATTCAGCGAGCTGAACAGCCAGCAGCGACCGGAACGGTCCTGATGGGTGACCTCGCCGTTGTCGACGGTGACGGAGAAGCGGCGCTGCAGCAGACGGGAACGGTCATAGTTCAGCGCGACCTTGTCGATACCGGCGGCGGTGACGGCGTTCATGGCCAGACGGTTGGACTGGCTGGCATCGAATGATGTGACCAGATCGTTCAGCTGCTCGCCGGACAGCGGTGTGATTTCAGACGATGACGTGTTCTCGGTCATGCTGCTCCTTTGACTTGGGACGTGCGCGGCCGGTTTTGTGGCCGCAATGAAACGTGGCATCCAGCGTTTGACCGGATGCCACGACGGGTCTCTAATGAGTGTAGCGGCGACAGCGGATTCCCGCCATCGAACCGGTTCAATACCTTGATTCGGCAGGAGCCCGGCGACTTCTACAGCCGCCTGCGGGCCGGCCGGCGAAGCCCGCATCCGACGCTTCGGAATCCCGGCCGACTGCTATTCGGCGGTTTCGGCCTCGCCGGCCTCGGTGTGCTCGGCCACATGCTCGGCGACCGGCTCGGCGGCGACCGCTTCCGCATCCTGATTGTCGGCATGCTCCGCGACGGCATGCGACTCATACGCCGGTGCCGGCTCATCCTGCGCGGCGGCATTGTACAGCGGCACATCGGGCGCTCCCTGATGCGACGCGGCGCCAGGCTGCTCCGCCTCCTGCTCGTTCATGAACCCGAATCCGCTGAACGCCTTGGTAAACATCGAACGCAGCTCGGACACGCGCTGCGTGATGGCCGCCTCACGCGATTGCAGCTCGGCGATGCGCCCCTGAAGATCCTCCAGCTCGACCTGCGCGGCCTTGCGGCGATCCTCGATCTGCGACGCCGCATCCTCGCCGGCCTTTTCCAGGATCTGCGCGGCCTGATCGTCGGCCTCCTTGCGCTTGCTCGCCGCATACGTGTCGGCATCCTCGCGCACGGTCTTCGCCTGGCCGATCAGCTCGTCGGATTCCTTCTTGGCGGCCACGCGACGCTCTTCGAGGTTTTCGAGCAGCTCGCTCACCTTCTTGGTCGCTTCGTCCTGCTGGGCGGCGATGTCAGTGCGAATCTGCTCGACCTCGGCGTTGACCTGGCTCATCGTCTGCGTGTGGCGGACCTCGGCGTCGTCGCGAATCTCCTGCGCCTTCGCCTTGGCCGCATCGATAATCTCGCCCGCCCTGCGCTGCGCGTCGGCCATCATCTTGGACACCTGCTCGCGCACGTCGGACAGTTTCTTGTTCGCCTCCGCGAGCGCCGCCTGAATCTGGTCGTTGGACTCGGACTTGAGCTTGGCAATCTCCTCGTTCGCGCTCCTGCGCTGTGAGGCGATCTGCTGGGTCGCCTTCGCCTGCATCTCGGCGATCTCACGCTCCTGCTTGGCGCGCTCCGACGCCATGCGCTTTTCATGCTCCTCGCGCGAATTGGTGAGTTCGAGATCGACGGACTGACGCTGCTCGGTCACGATCTTCGCCGTTTCGGCGCGCAGCTGGGCGGCGTCCTGCTGCGCGCTGGTCGTAATGGTCTGCGCCTGATTGGTGGCGTTGCCGGTAATCGTATCGGCCTTGGCCTGAGCGTCATCGAGAAGATGCTGCGCATCCAGCTTCGCGTTGTTGATCAGCGTCTCCGCCTGAGCCTTGGCGGACGCGCGAGTCGAGGCGGCATCCTGCTTGGCACGCTCCAGCAGCTCGGTGCTGGTCTGCTCCGCGGAGGCAAGCATCTGCTGGGCGTTGGCGCCCAACGAGGCGAACGTGTGGTTCTTGGACGACTGACGGTTGCGCTCCTCCTGCAGCTTCGCCTGCAACTGCAGCAGACGATCCCCATCCTGCTTGATCTGCGCACGCAACGCGGCCAGCGTCTGTTGCGCGCTGGCAAACGCCCGGTCCACCTGCTCCTTATCGTATCCACGTATCACAATCGGGAACTGGTCCGCCATGTTCGGTTCCTTTCGCCATTACACCTGCTCGTTAGCACAACCACACACGACTGTACTGCATGGCGTCAAGCCCACGCCAGAAACGCGACGAACCATACACGAACGTACACACATGCTGGCAAGAAACCAGCTGCATCCCAGCAAAACGTCAGGCGATGAGAATATCCCCGGACGACGGCTGCAGATAATAACGGACCGTCTCGCGCACCACATCGCGCCCAGCACGCACCTGCTGGCGCAGATCCAGGCCGTTCTGCAGCCTGCTGCCGCCATTGATCGGAGGGAAGCTGACGAAGCCGGCCAGCACACGATCCTGTGTCGCCGTCCAGTGCAGCAGCTGGTAGAACAGCGAATTGCATACGAACGTGCCCGCGTCGGAACTGAGCGTGGCGGGTATGCCGTCGCGCGCGAAATCGTTGATGATGGCCCGCAACGGCAAACGGGTCCAATATGCGGCCGGGCCGTCCTTGATGATCGGCTCGAACCGCGGCAGCGCGTTGTCGGCGTCGGGGCGGGCAGCGTTCATCAGGTTCGTGGCGCAGCGTTCCATCGCCACGCTGTGCGCCGCATGCTTGAGACCGGTCGCGATCACGATGTCCGGCCGGGTCGCATCCAAGGTCTCCAGCAACGTGGGCCAAGCGTTGGCGAAGCTGACCGGGAGCGCCACGGTGTTGATGGACACGTTGGCGTCATGCAGCGGATCGTCCACGTCGGACGGCTCCCCGATGCCGTCGCGGACGAGCGCCTCGGGCACTTCGTACGACGGGTTGACGTCGATGTTCTCGTAGTGGTCGAACCCACAAATCACGACATTGAGCTGCTGCATGATGCCAGTGTACCCCGCGAACGCCTGCCGCTGCTATTGCTCGCGGACCTGGGCGAACACCTGATGCATCCGTTCGCGTGCGAGACGCTTGCGGATCTCCAGCGAGATCTGCTCGGCCTGGGGCAGGTCGTCGCGCGTGGTGATCTTCATGTTGGTCCGGGAGCCGGCCACGATGGCGACCGGGACGTCGGGCAGGTAGTCGACGACCACGCGCGTATCATCGGTCGGATGGAAATCGGGGTCGCGCGAGGCTAGCTCGTATGCGCGGCGGATGGTCTCGAACCGGAATGCCTGCGGAGTCTGCGCCCGGAACATGTTCGCGCGGTCCGGGACGGAGCGCACGACCTTGCGGTCGCCCAGATCCTCGGTGAGCAGCATCGTGTCGGTGGAGGCGAATGCGACTGTGGCTGCCTCGAACTCGTCCAGCGCGGTGATGCAGCCGTCGATCGAGGACTGCTCGACGAACGGACGCACCGCGTCGTGGATCAGCAGTTTCGCGCGGGGCGGGATGCCAGCTGCCCCCAGCGCCTGCAGAGCCGCCGCAGTGCTGTCGGCGCGTTCGGCGCCGCCGTCAATGATCATGCGCACCTTCGGGTAGCCGGCCTCATCGACCAGGCGTTCCACTTCATCGCGCACCTGCGGGTTGACGACGACGATGGTGTCGGTGACATGCGGGTTCTGCTCGAACGCCTCGATGGACCAGCAGACGATCGGCTTGTCGTCGACGCTCACCAGCTGCTTGGGGTTGTCCGGATCGAAGCGCGTACCGAAGCCGGCGGCCAATACCACGGCGACGACCGGTGCTTCGGGTTCTCTGTCATCTCTCTGAGTCATACCGCCCACCGTATGCCCCGCCCTGCCCGGGTGTGACGGAAGCCACACTCTTCTGCACGGAATTTTTTCTGATTCGACGACGAACAGGCCGCCGACACCGGTGTCGGCCCCGCCGCAACGGGCTATCTCGCTTTCGAGGGGTTGATTTCGGCTCCGCCGAACATCTATCTGCGTTTCAAGGGGTTGCCCAAACACGATACCGCGAGTATTAAGCGCCAAACGCCATTGGAATCATGCGGTTTAGGGCCTTGGGCTACTTGGCCATCAACCTCACGAAACGAAGATAGATGTTTCCCACCGGTGGAATCAACCTCACGAAACGAAGATAGCGGCCCGATTCGTCACAACCGAGGCAAATCGGGGTCAGCCGCGCATGATCAGGGCGAGCAGGCGTCCCTCGTGCGCCTTGCCGGCGAGCGAGGCGCGGCGGTGGGAGTACCACAGCGGATTCTCCAGCGTGCACATGCTGTGGCGCACGGTGCTCCAGCGGTCGGCGAGCGCGGGCTCGCCTTCGCCGTCGGCGGCGCACAGCGAGGCAAGCTCTTCGTCTTCATACAGGTATTGGGAGGCGGCGTTGACGCGCGGGCGCGAGTCGACGATGCTGTCGACGGGAACACCCGCCTTGGCGAGCTCCATGCGGGCGGCCTTGGCGATGTCGATGCCGGGGCCTCCGAATCGCGTCAAGGTGAACGTACCGGGGAATTGCGCGTCGAACCCGTCGGCGATGGCGTCGCCGACCTCGTAGCAGTCGCCGCAGATGCACGGTCCGAGCGTGGCCGCGATGCGCTCCGGCGCAGCGCCCTTGGCCACCATCGCATCAATCGTGGCACTGATGATGCCGCGCTGCAGGCCCTTGCGCCCGCAGTGAGCAGCGCCGATCACGCCGGCCTGGGCGTCGGCCATCAGCACCGGCAGGCAATCCGCAGCGAACATGCCCAGAGCCACACCCGCGCGAGACGTGACTTGCCCGTCCGCCTCCACGACGGTCGCGGCCTGCGCCTCGCCGTCGGCGGTCACCTCACCGGGCGTGCCGGACACATCGAAGCCGAACGGGGTGTTCAGATGCCATGATGCATCCACGTCCACCGCGCGCCCGGAATGCACCTGACTGACCAGCGAGAGCCCGCAGCCGACGGATTTCGCGAGCGACACGCGATTGGCGAGAATCGCCTGCGGGTCGTCGCCGCCCTTGCCGCCGAGATTGCAATCGCCGAAATCGCCGTGGCTCACCCCGCCCAGGCGCGTGGTGTAGACGACAGTGACACCAGGCGCCAGCGCGATCGGGATCGTCACTGGAACCGGGTTGCCCTCCTCGTCGGTGGGGCTGATGGCGTTGCTGTCCAGAATCTCATCATCAAACTGCGTATCGCTCATGATTCCTTATCCTATGTGATTGCGTGCTCTTCGGCTCGGCGATTGGCGTCAGGCGGCTTTGAGGGTGGGGTGCTTGGTGCGGGAGCGGATCGCGGCGTTGACCGGCACCTCATGCGGGCACGGCATGGAGAACACGTGCGCCGGATTGTTGATGGCTTGCACCCAGTTGCCGTCGGCGTCGCGAAGGCCGTTTTCGGGCACGGTGTAGATGAGCGGCGCATCGCCCGGCAGCAGGAATTCGATCTCCTGGCCGGGTTCGATCTTGTTGCGGCTCATCAGCGTGACGCGACCGCCTTCGTCCGGGCTCCACGACAGCACTTCGCCGACGACCAGCCATGAGCGGAAGTAGCCGCTGCGGTTGGTGTTCTCGGTGACCTTGCGGTCCGGGTAGTAGAAGCCGGTGGAGTATTCGCGGTGAGCGACCTTGTAGGGTTCCTCTTTCAACCATTCGGGCAGTGTGACGGGCGGCGCGGGCGCGACGGCCGCATGCTGCCAGCCGTTCGTGTCGATCGGGGACTCGTCGCGCGTGTTCGATTTGCGGCGCGTGCTGCGGGCCTGTTGTTCAAGATCGGAGATACGGTCTGGGGCGGTGGGGCTCTGGCCGACTTCCAGGACGCCGTCGTCGCCGGGGACGCCGGCGAAGGCGACGTCGGCCTGTTCCATGATGTGGTCCGTGAGATCGGCACCGGACAGTTCCGCCGCGTACGGGTCATCGTTCAGCCAGACGGGGGCGGGCGCGTCGGTGCGAATCACGCGGTCGTGGAACGGGCGCAGCGTGTTGCCGTCCGCGGCCTCGAAACCGCGCTGCACCATGTATTCGTTGACGGCGGTCTTGTAGGCGTTGGTCATCGCGGCGATGTAGTACGCGCTTTTGGCCCGGCCCTCGATCTTGAGGCTGGTGGCGCCGGAGTCGATCAGGTCATCCAGGTGCTCCATCATGCACATGTCCTGCGAGTTGAACAGGTACGTGCCCTCTTTGGTCTCCTCGACCGGGAAGTACTGGCCGGGACGCTTCTCCTCGACCAGCGAGTACTTCCAGCGGCACGGCTGCGCGCATTCGCCGTGGTTGCCGTCGCGACCGGTCAGATAGTTGGAGATCAGGCAGCGTCCGGAGAACGCCATGCACATCGACCCGTGCACGAAGCATTCGACGTCCATGTCGTCGGGAATGTTGGCGCGGATGTCTCGCACGGCCTGCAGATCCATCTCGCGGGCGAGCACGACGCGTCTGGCGCCGAGGTCGTACAGCGCGTTGGCGGCACCGTAGTTCGTGACGCCCGCCTGCGTGGAGACGTGCAGTTCCAGCTCGGGGGCGACGCTATGCGCGGTCATGAGCACGCCGATGTCGGTGACGATCAGCGCATCCACACCGGTGCCGGCCAGCTGGCTGATGTATTCCTGGATGGCCCTGACCTCGTTGTTGCGCGGCAGCACGTTGCAGGTCACATATACGCGGGCGCCCCGCGCATGGGCGTAGCGGGCGCCCTCTTCGAAGTCCTCCAGGCTCAGGTTCTTCGGAGCACTTCTCATGCCGAACGCCTTGCCGCCGCAATATACGGCGTCGGCCCCGTAATCGACCGCAGCCTTCAGCCCGCGCAGGTTGCCCGCCGGAGCCAGCACTTCCGGCTTACGCCGGGCCATTCGTTGTTGAGATTCAAGCACCCCACCAGTGTAGTGCATGGAATCTGGTGCCAATGTCGCGCCTCTGACATCAGGCGTCAAGTACCCCCCCCCTTAACAAAATCCGCTCGGCGAGTTCTAGTGATCGTTGCAACACCTGACCTACCGCAAGGAGGGTCAGGTGACCGGTAGCCACCGAAACGAAGACCGTGGCGGGGAACGCCGTTGGACGTTCAACGGCGTCGAATATCCGACGAGGAAGCTGATGTGCGCGGCGAGGCGCGAGGAGTACGTGCGTCTGCCGGACGAGGAGGGCATGAACTTCACCCAAGCCGCCCATGCGGTCGGGGTCTCCAAGCGCACCGGCAAGGTATGGCGCAACGGGCGCACCCGCGCCACCGGGAGGAACGAAAAGGCAAGCATGGACTGGTATCGTTCCACCATGGACAAACCCAAACGGATCCACGCGCGCTACCTCAATCAGGAGGAGCGCATCCTGATCGCCGACCGGCTGCGCCCGGGCGATTCGATCCGCGCCATCGCCCGGCTGCCGGGGCGCGACCCCGGCGCGGTCAGCCGCGAGGTCGAGCGCAACAGGAATCCCGGGATCGGCGACTGCGGGCCCTGCCGCGCCCAGCAGAAGGCGGCTGACCGGCTCAAACGCCCCAGACCGCGCAAGGCGGCCGAGGGCACGCCGTTGTGGGTGGAGATACTGGCCGGGTTGCGCAGGCATTGGAGCCCGGAGCAGATAGCCAACCGGCCGAGGTGGAGGACCGGGCGGTCCCCGGCCACTGGGAGGGCGACCTCATCACCGGCACCCGCAACCAAAGCGCGATCGGCACGCTCGTCGAGCGCACGACCAGGTTCACGATCCTGCTCCACCTGCCCCATGGGCACGACGCCGAACACGTCCAGCGGACCATCATCGACAAAATGGCCTCGCTGCCCGAACTCCCGCGCAATTCGCTGACCTGGGACCAGGGAGCGGAACTCGCCCTGCACAAACGGATCGGCGCCTCGCCGGACATGGCCGTCTACTTCTGCGACCCGCACTCCCCGTGGCAGCGCGGCACCAACGAGAACACCAACGGCCTGTTGCGCCAATACTTCCCCAAGGGCACCGACCTATCCAAATACCCCGAGGACTACCTCGACGCGGTCGCCGAGGAACTCAACGACCGGCCACGCAAGACCCTCGGCTACATGAAACCAAGCGAGAAGATCATCGAACTGCTCGACGCCGCGTGATAGCCTCAACAACCGACAACGTGGCCATGGAAGGCCGCTCAAACCTCAGGTGCTGCAACCACCACTAGAATCCACCTCATGCAACGCATGACTGGGGTGGCCATGCCCTGGAGTCGCAAGACTCCAGTGAGACTACAAAAGCAGGCTCTCAAAACTCGCGGATAGACAAGGAAAACCGCTATTCCACCGGTGTATCTGCGAGTTTTGAGAGCCTGTCGCCTTAAAGCCTCACAAGCTCGTCGGGGGTGAGCTCCAAATCGCCGGCATGCAGGCTGTCGAGGATGGTCTCGGAGCGGTGGGCGCCGGGGATGACGAAGACATGGTCGCCCTTGGCGAGCTCCCACGCGAGCACGACCTGCTGGTAGGAGACGCCACGAGCCGCCGCGATCTCGCGGAACGGGTCGAACTTGGTTTCGTCCTTGGGCTTGCGGAAGCCGCCCAGCGGGCTCCAGCACACGAAGTTCAGACCGACTTTCGCCGTGTATTCCAGCGTATCGGCGGTGTCGAGGTAGATCGGCGAGTACTGGTTCTGCACGGCGATGAGCTTGTCGCCGAGGATGCCGCGCGCGATGTCGATCTGCTCGATGGAAGCGTTGGAGATGCCGGCCTCCTGCGCCACGCCCTCGTCCACCAGCTGCTTGATGGCTTCGACGGACTCGTTGTACGGCACCTTCGGGTCGGGGCGATGGAAGTAGAGCAGGTCAATCGTGTCGACGCCGAGCGCGAGCGCGCTCTCCTTGCCGCGCTTGATCAGGTTTTCGGGGCGCCCGTCCACGTCCCAGGTGGGGCGGCCGTCGGTGAAGTTGCGGAAATGACCGACCTTGGTGGCGATGGTGACCTCGTCCTTCGGGCCGTTCCAAGAGGCCATGGCCTCGCGGATCAGCTTTTCGCCGGTCTGCTCTTCGCCGCCGGAGCAGTAGTAGGCCCAAGCCGTGTCGAGGTGACGGCAGCCGGCGTCGAGTGCGGCGTGGATGGTCTCGATGCCCTTATCGTGGCCGAGGTTGTTCTCGATGGTCAGCGGCATTTCGCCGAGGCCGATGGCGGTGGTGCCGAACGGACCGAGGTTGCGGTGCAGTACCATGTGCATCTCCTTGATGGTCATATAGTGTCGCCCTCCACAATACGCCGAGGCCGCGGCGGATACGACCCCGGTAGCAGCGAACGGTTCTCAATAAGAAACGTGCGAGGATTCCGCACAATTTCGCACAATCGCACAAATAGGCAAAGTCCCGGAATTCCAGGGCTCAGCCGATTTTGATGTTCATTTCGGCCGACAGCAGGCTCGCACCTTTCTTATTGAGAACCGTTCGCTGCTACAAATCCGCCCGGAGACCGCTCATGTGACTATCCCCACATTTCACACCGACACCAAAAATCCACCATCGCCCAAAATCGGCATCATCCCAACGAAACACTACATATAGTGACCACACACTGCGCGCGACACGACTTGTAGTGGTTCTTGACTGCAAATTACAACGCTGTAGTCTGAGCGAGTCAACACGTTCACCCCAGCGCATCAAGGGAGCAACATGACCGTCACCGTGTTCACCAAACCGTATTGCCCGCAGTGCGACGCCACCAAGCGCCAGCTCACCAAGCAGGGCGTGATTTTCGAGACCGTGAACCTGGAGCAGAATCCGGAGACCCTGGCACAGCTGCAGCAGGCCGGCTTCCAGCAGGCTCCCGTCGTGATCACCCCCGATGCATCCTGGACCGGCTACCGCCCGGACCTGATTCGCGAGCTGGCCAAGAAACTGGCCAAGAAGACCGCGCCGGTGGCCGCATGAGCGGCCGCGCCCCCGCCACCCCCGGCACGCCCCAGCCTCATCCGCGCAGCACCCCGATCGACCTGACCGCCGCGCACGCCATCCCCGCCGCCGACAGCACCACGCCCAGCACCCCCGAGCAGCCGGCCGACAACACGGTCGAGCACATCGGCGCGGTCGTGTACTTCTCCTCCGCCTCCGAGAACACGGCCCGGTTCATCGAATCCTGCCAGCTGAGCGGCATCGGCATCGCCGTGTACCGCATCCCCCTCAAGCCGGGCTCGGCGCCGCTCAACGTGCGCGAGCCGTACGTGCTGATGGTGCCGACCTACGGCGGCGGCGACGCGAAAAAGGCCGTGCCGCCGCAAGTGAAGCGCTTCCTCAACAATCCCGCGAACCGCGCGTGGATCCGCGGCGTGGTCGCGTCCGGCAACACCAATTTCGGCACCGCATACTGCGCGGCAGGTGACATCATCGCCGCGAAATGCCGCGTGCCGTTCCTCTACCGTTTCGAGCTTATGGGCACGCGCGAAGACACGCGCAAGGTGCGCGATGGACTCGTGCGTTTCTTCCGGGACCACCGCGGCTGAACGCGCCACAATCACCGTTATTCCAGTTACTCCAAGGGAAAACTATACTCATGACTGACTTCACCGACACCGAGCTGCCGCTCGACAACACCACCGACACCACTGTCGAGCAGTACGATCCGGCGCACGACTACCATGCGCTCAACGCGATGCTGAACCTGTATGACGCCGATGGGCGCATCCAGTTCGGCAAGGACAAGGCCGCCGAACGCGAATACGTCACCGGCCACGTGGCCGCGAACACGAAGCGCTTCGAATCCACCGGCGAGCGCCTGCGCTACCTGATCGACCACCAGTATTACGCCCCGGCGGTGTTCGAACGCTACTCCCCCGAGTTCCTGGACGACTTCTACGCGCACGCCGAATCCTCCGGATTCGAGTTCGGCACGTTCCTGGGCGCGTTCAAGTTCTACACGTCATACGCGCTGAAGACGTTCGACGGCAAACTGTATCTGGAGGACTTCCCGCAGCGTTGCGCGGCGGTCGCGCTCGAATTGGCGGCCGGCAGCGAGCAGCGGGCCGTCGAATACCTCGACGAGATGCTCTCCGGCGCGTTCCAGCCGGCCACGCCGACGTTCCTGAATCTCGGCAAGGCACAGCGCGGCGAGGCGGTCAGCTGCTTCCTCGTGCGCATCGAAGACAGCATGGAGTCGATCTCGCGCGGCATCAACGCGGCCCTGCAGCTGTCGAAGCGCGGCGGCGGCGTGGCGCTGCTGCTCAGCAATCTTCGCGAGCTCGGCGCCCCGATCAAGCACATCGAGAACCAGTCGAGCGGCGTGATCCCGGTCATGAAGCTGCTGGAGGACTCGTTCTCGTACGCGAACCAGCTTGGCGCGAGGCAGGGTGCCGGCGCGGTGTACCTCAATGCGCATCATCCGGACATCCTGCGCTTCCTCGACACGAAGCGCGAGAACGCCGACGAGAAGATTCGCATCAAATCACTGGCGTTGGGCGTCGTAATCCCGGACGTCACGTTCGAGCTGGCCAAGAAGAAGGCCAAGATGGCGCTGTTCAGCCCGTATGACGCGGAGCGCGTGTACGGCAAGCCGTTCGCCGACATTTCCATCACCGAGCATTACGACGAGATGGTGGCCGACGACCGCATCAGGAAAACCTATATCGACGCGCGCGAGTTCTTCACGACGCTGGCCGAAATCCAGTTCGAATCCGGCTACCCGTACATCGTGTTCGAGGACACGGTGAACCGCGCGAACCCGATCGCCGGGCGCATCACGATGTCGAACCTGTGCTCCGAAATCCTGCAGGTGCAGGAGGCGAGCTCCTACAACGAGGACCTGACCTACTCGCACGTCGGGCGCGACGTGTCCTGCAACCTCGGCTCGCTGAACATCGCCAAGGCGATGGACGCGGGCCTGGCCGGCACCGTCGAGACGGCGATTCGCGCCCTGACGTCGGTGTCCGAGCACACGCGCATCGACGCGGTGCCCTCGATCCGCCGCGCGAACGATGAAGGGCACGCGATCGGCCTGGGACAGATGAACCTGCACGGTTTCCTCGCCCGCGAGGGCATCCAGTATGGTTCCGAGGAGGCGCTCGACTTCACCGACATGTATTTCATGACGGTCGCCTACCACGCCTACCGCGCCTCGCACACGCTGGCCGTCGAGCACGGCACGGCGTTCCGCGGTTTCGCCGATTCGGCGTACGCCAAGCCGGCCGGCGAGGGCAATTATTTCGACAAGTACACCGACGGCCGCCGCTCCCTCGCCCCGCGCACCGAACTCGTGCGCGCCCTGTTCGAGCGTTTCGGCATCGCGATCCCGACCGAGGCCGACTGGGCCGAGCTGCGCGACGACATCCTGCGCGACGGCATCTACAACCAGAACCTGCAGGCTGTGCCGCCCACCGGCTCGATCTCGTACATCAACCATTCCACCTCGTCGATCCACCCGATCGCCTCCAAGATCGAGATCCGCAAGGAAGGCAAGCTCGGGCGCGTCTACTACCCGGCCGCCTACATGACCAACGAGAACCTCGAATACTACAAGGACGCCTACGAAATCGGCTGGAAGGCCATCGTCGACACCTACGCCGAAGCCACGCAGCATGTGGACCAGGGACTCTCGCTCACGCTGTTCTTCCCTGACACCGCCACCACCCGCGACCTCAACAAGGCCCAGATCTACGCCTGGCGCAAGGGCATCAAGACCCTCTACTACATCCGCATCCGCCAGCAGGCGCTGGAAGGGACCGAGGTGCAAGGCTGCGTCTCCTGCATGCTATGAGGAATCGGTGGATGATGTATGCGTATACCGCCTTTTTTCGGCGCTCGACGTACCTTCGTACGCCTTCGGCCTCAGACGGCGGTCTCCACACACGTCATCCACCGATTCCGCTCCACAGCCCTGCGCACGCCCGCAACTCAAGGAACCCACATGTCGCCAATGATCTACCGACTCATACTCCGTCTGACCGCGCCGGAGGAGTTTGAAGACAAACCCGCCGACGACGAGATCGAGTAATCCGAAAGAACGTAACAGACCACCCCCAACAACGAAAGACAGACAACCATGGCACCAATCTCCGTACCGCGCAAACCGCTCAAGCTCATCGACCGCGTCTCCGCGATCAACTGGAACCGTCTGGAGGACGAGAAGGATCTCGAAGTATGGGACCGCCTGACCGGCAACTTCTGGCTGCCCGAGAAGGTCCCCGTCTCTAACGACATCCCCAGCTGGCAGAAGATGAGTGACGACGAGCACACGCTCACCATGCACGTGTTCACCGGACTCACGCTACTCGACACGATTCAGGGCACGGTCGGCGCGGTCTCGCTGATTCCCGACGCGCTCACCCCGCACGAGGAGGCCGTGTACACGAACATCGCGTTCATGGAGTCCGTGCACGCCAAAAGCTATTCGAGCATCTTCTCGACGCTGTGCTCCACCAAGGAGATCGACACGGCGTTCGACTGGAGCGAGCGCAACGAGTTCCTGCAGAAGAAGGCCGAAATCGTGCTCGACTACTACGAGGGCGACAGTCCGCTGAAGCGCAAGGTCGCCTCCACGCTGCTCGAATCGTTCCTCTTCTACTCCGGCTTCTACCTGCCGATGTATTTCTCGGCGCACGCGAAGCTGACGAACACGGCCGACGTGATCCGTCTGATCATCCGCGACGAGGCCGTGCACGGGTATTACATAGGCTACAAGTATCAGCGCGGGCTTGAGCGGGTGAGCGACGCGAAGCGCGAGGAGATGCGCGAGTACACGTACAACCTGCTCAACGAGCTGTACGACAACGAGGTGGAATACACCGAGTCGCTGTACGAGCGTGTGGGACTGACCGACGACGTGGAGAAGTTCCTGCGCTACAACGGCAACAAGGCCCTGATGAACCTCGGGTATCCGGCGCTGTTCCCGGCCGAGGCATGCGACGTGAACCCGGCGATTCTGGCGGCGCTGTCGCCGAACGCCGACGAGAACCACGACTTCTTCTCCGGCTCCGGCTCGTCCTACGTGATGGGCAAGGCCGAGGAGACCGACGACGAGGACTGGGACTTCTGACGGATGTGCGCCCTCGCACGGTGGCTGAAATTGCGTCACCGTGCGAGGGCGCACAGCGTGACGGCGCCCTGAAAACCGTTGCAAATACTGGGCTCTAGCAACACCGTCACTGTGAGAGGGCGCACACAGTGACGGTGGCCTCACACAGTGACGCTTTGAGCGGTACCCCTGCGCCCCTCAGCGCGACGGTTCTTTGTATGAGGGGCTATCAACCGTTGGAATCGCACCGGTTACGCGTAGGCGCTCGCCAGCGGAGTGGCGGCGCTGGCGGCCACGTTCACGACCGTGCTGAACCGCGGCGACCACGCGATCTTCTCCGACACGACCTACATCGCCGCATACCGTCTGCTCAACCAGATTTTGCCGGAGTGGACAATACGTTCAATTCGCCGTTCAACGCATGGCTCATCAACCGCGGCTCGGTCACGCTGCCGCTGCGCATGAGGCAGCACAACGCCTCGGCCCAGGCCATCGCCGAACACCTGCAATCACTGCCGCAGGTGCGGTTCGTGGCGTATCCGGGGCTCGAATCGCATCCGCATCACGCATTCGCCGCCAGCCAGCTCGCCCGCCCGGACGCCGGTTTCGGCGGGGTACTCGCGTTCGGGCTGAACACCGACCATGACGGACACAACCGTTCCGTCAGCAAACTCAACGTCATCACGTCGGCGGTGTCGCTCGGCCATGCCGAAAGCCTCATCGTGTTCCTGGGCGAAGACGACGAACGGCAGTACCTGTATCCGCCCGAGTTCCATCAGGGTTTCTTCCGTCTCGCCGTCGGTCTGGAGGATACGGACGACCTGATTCGCGACATCGACCACGCGCTTAGCTGAGGTTGCGCTCTCAAAACTCGCAGATAGAGGGGCTTTCCGGTCCAAAAGCCCCTCTATCTGCGAGTTTTGAGAGCGTGACTTCAGCGGCCTCCGAAAGATCCGCCGCCAATGCCGCCGGAGGAGCCCCCGAAACCGCCGCCGCCCGAGAACGAACCGCCCGAGATACCGCCGAAACCGCCACCACCGGACGTCGCCGCGTGGATGACGGAGCCGATCTCGGAGAAACCGGCATTCAGCTGCGCGCCGAAGTCACCGAAGTTCGCGCTGAACGACGCCGGGTCGAAACCACCGCCGACGCCGCCGGCACCCGCCCCGGCGGTCGGACCTCCCATATAGCCATACCCGTACGGGCGGTAGCTCCAGTACAGCAGCGAGCCGGCGCCATGCGCGTCCAGCCATTGCGGATCGGTCACCTGCGGGTACGCCTTGGCGAACTCCGCCATCACGCGGTCCGAAATGCCGAACGCCGCGGCATACACCAGATACCGGTCCCACAGCACCATGTCGGCCACCCCGCGGTCACTGAAATTGCTGAAATCCTGCAGATACCGGTACAGTCCCTGCACCTGTCCCGCATACCGTTGGCCGGAAGACGTCAGCACGCTGGACGCAGCATATGAGCACACGACGATCGACAGCATCATGATCGGTGCGGAAATGATCAGTGCCAATGCGATATTGCCGCCGAACACCGCGATGATGCCGGAGACCAGCGCCAGCGCGGTGCCGAGGCCGCCCATCCAGCTGGCCAGCGTGCCGCCGTTGCGCGTCGCTCCGAGCATCGCGAACTCGGACGAGCACGCTTCGGTGAACAGGTTCAGCGCCTTGTACCCGTTCTTCCAGTCCTCGCAATGCCGCTTCATGCCGTCCAGATCGAACACGGGAGAGCCGACGCGCTTGGAGACCTTCTGCATCAGGCTCAGCGCGGCACGCTCGCTCTGGCTCAGGTTGAGCTCCCGCTCCGCGTCCTTGTCGAATCCCGCCGGCAGCAGCACTATGGTCATCGTCTTGCCCAGCGACTTCGCCTTGCCCTCGTCGGAGCCAATCATGCCGGCCAGACGCACGTTGTCGGCATTGCTCATGTCGACGCCCCGGTACAGGCTCGACGGACCCGGATAGATGGCGATCGCCTTCTTCGAGGCGAGCGACAGCATCGTCGCCGTCATCTGCAGCGAGTCGACACTGCCCTTGGACAGTCCCATGACATCCGCCATCTTCGCGGCCGAGGCAGGGCTCATGTCCGGCGGCTCACGCCAGTATTCGATGTCGCCGTGGTATTGGGATTCGCGATAGCTGCGCACCGCCGCGACCATGCCGATGACGAACAGCGCCAATCCGGCGAGGACTACTGCGATCCACAAGGCCACGCGCACGCGGGCCGGGCCGGCCTGCTGGCGCACCCACGCGATTTCCTGCTGGTCTTCGGATTGCTTCAGCTTCGGCAGGTACGTGCGGCCGGCCTGCTGGCGCACCCACGCGGCATCGCCCTGCCGCCATCCGGACGGAGGCTTGACGGCGGAGGCGTCGTAGGCCGCCACCACGTCGAGATACTGCCCGGCGCGAACATCGGACGCGCTGAAACGCAGCGAGCCGTCGTCCATCCGGGAGGTTTCGGAGACGCCGGCGTAGTGCAGCCATGCCCAGCTGCTGGAGGCGTCGATGCCGTCGGGGAAGCGCACGATTCCGGTGACCTTGCCGATGGGGATCAGGTTGCTGTCACCGAACGGCTCCCACTGCCACGATGCCACGTCCTTGTAGAGCGTGGTGCCGCCGTGGAGCGTCATCGTCACGTCGAACTTGAGACTGCTGGCTTTTTTGGTCGCGGGGATGTTCCAGCCGATCTCCACGTCTTTCGACCGCCGCGAGGTCGTGTTGTCGCTGATCTCGTACCCGTCCTTGGCGGGATCGAACGGCTGGGGGTTCTCGGCCCCGTCGGTCACGTCCGCGATGTACCAGTGCCCGGCGTATTCGCGGTCCCATGACGTATCGGAATGGTCGGCCGGCGATGCCAGCACGCCCTGCTCATAGTTTTCGCCGGCGGTGACGTTGCGCACGCTGATGTCGGTGATGTTGGTCAGGCCGTCCTCTCGCAGCGTGTACTTCTGGTACAGCTGCCGCCATGGTGTGTCGCCGTCGCGCGTGCGGAGCTTCATGTCGATGTGCTGGGTAACCTTCAGGCTGCCGTCGGCCTGAACCGCGACGTCATAGTCCAGCGTGCGGTAGCTCAGGTCGGGCGAGCTTCCGCTCAGCATCAGGCCGGCGCCGATGACGATGGCGAAGACGACGAGTGTGCCGGCCAACGCCGTTGCCAGCGAGCGGAGCAGACGTTTCAGGTTCATGGCGATCTCCAATGATCAGCAGCGGCGATGGTTCCGGCAGTCGGTGACGTCTGGCGTCGGGCGTCAGAAACGCACCTGCGGCACCTGGCGGGACCCCTCGTCGGCCTGGAAGTACTGTGCCTGCTCGAAGTGGAACATGCCGGCGATGATGTTGCTCGGCACCGTCTCGATCTTGGTGTTGTACTTGAGCACCACATCGTTGTAGAACTGCCGCGCGTAGGCGATCTTCGTCTCCAGGTCCTTGAGCTGCGCCTGCAGATCCATGAAGTTCTGGTTCGCCTGCAGCTGCGGGTACGCCTCCATGGTCGCCTGCAGGTTGAACAGCGCGCGGGACAGCGCGTTTTCGGCGGCGGCACGCTCGACGGTGGTCGCGTTCGGGTTCGCCGCGGCCGCGACGGCTCCGGCGCGCGCCTGGGTCACCTGGGTCAGCACGGAGGATTCATGCCCGGCGTACCCCTTGACCGTTTCGACCAGGTTCGGTATCAGGTCGGCGCGCTGCTTGAGCTGCACGTCGATCTGTGCCCAGCCGTTCTTCACGCGATTGCGCAGCGCGACCAGCGCGTTGTAGGCACCGACCGCCCACAGCACCAGCGCGATGATGACGACGATGACTATCGCCAGAATGATCCACCCCATGTGCGCTCCTTCGTATCGTTGTTGCCTCCATTGAAGCATGACTATGTGAGATGATACGTCACCGTGTCGCCGTCCATGTCCTTCACTCCGCACGGTATCATCGAAGGACGTGGCCGCCCTCGCCGGCGTCGCGCAGAGCACCGTGTCGTATGTCATGAGCGGCAACCGGCCGATCTCGCAGAAGACGCGGGACAAAGTCGAGAAGGCGATGCGGGAGCTCGGCTACGTGCCCGACGCGCACGCCCGGGCCATGATCAGCAACCGCTCGCACATCATCGGTCTGCTCACCGAAACCACGGAGACCACGCAAGGCGCGGGGCTGTTCCCCATCCTGCGGGCCATCCGCGCCACCGCGAAGGAACACGGCTACGACCTCATCCTGATGTCATCGACCTGCACGACCGAAGACCTCGCCGACATGCGTCGGCTGGGCAAAGGCAACCTCGTCGACGCATTCATCATGCTGGACATCCGGCATCATGACGGGCGTCTGAAATCCGCAATGAAACTCGGCCTGCCCATCGTGCCGTACGGCGACCACGAGTTTCCGTTCATCAACATCTTCGACCGGGAGAGCGTCATATGCGCCGAACGGCATGGGATACAGCTGGAGCGGTTCGAGGCGAAGGACACGCGCTGGCAATCGTTCGAGCCGCTGACAGGGAAGTTCCCGGAGCGGAAGGGCAACGGCGTGTGCATTTACACCCGCTCGCCGCGGACGCTGGCGTGGATAGAGCAGATGATGCTGCTCACCGGCGTCACCCCAGGCAAGGACATCGGGCTGATCGGCGAGGGCGGTCGAGGTCGCCATCGAGCAGATCGAAGGCAAGGAATTCGAGCCCGGCGTAGAACGCACGCCGCCGAGATTCACCCGCCGCGAGACCACGATTCTCGGATTCGCGGCCTGAGGCCGCACAAGGGGCATGCGGCCTTTGCCGCAGGCCACATCCGGAAACGGTGCCATCTCACTTACCGTGGCGAATGCCCCGCCAGGCCGGATCATCCCCAAATTACGGGTTGAAATTGTCGATATCTATGATTCCCCGTGCGAAATCGCCGTTTTAGGGCCCGAAAGCGGCGATTTGACACGGGGAATTGCGAATAACGACAATTTCAACCCGTAATTTGGCATGCAGAATGGGCGCACGGCACAGAAAACACAAAAACGGGGAGCCCCGTGATGGGGCTCCCCGTAAATGAGGCGCAGGCTACCCGCGTTGGCTCAGAGGACGCCGGTTCTCGGACGTCGAGCCGTTAGCGCGAGCGGCCATGCCGCAAGAGATCAGTTCTCGAACGGATCGAAGTCGCGACGCACGCGGCGGCGCGGACGCTCGGAGCGCTCCACGCGGTCGGCGCGGTACTCGTCGTAGTTCTCGTCGGTCGCGTAACGCGGGTTGCGATCGTAACCGCCACGACGGCCACCACGGCGATCATCGGAACGGCCGCCACGGCGGTCGTCGCGATCGTAATCGCGGTCGTCACGGTCGGAACGGCGACGCGGACGGTCATCGCGGTCATAGCCGCGGTCGTCACGGTCGTCGTAGTCGCGGTCGGAACGACGACGGCGCGGGCGATCGTCGAAATCGTCATCGCGGTCGTCACGGCGGAAGGAGCGACGCGGACGGTCGTCGTAGTCGCGGTCGTCATGGCGGTCATCGCGGTCGGAACGGCGACGCGGGCCTCCGCGGCGGTCGCCACGGTCGCCACGGTCATCACGACGACCACGGCCGGCATTGTTCTCCTGATCCTCGAAACCGGGGATGGCGAGCGAAATCTTGCCACGGTCATCCACACCCTGCACGACGACCTCGACGGTGTCGCCTTCCTTGAGCACATCCTCGACGGCGTCGATGCGCTCGCCGTTGGCGAGGTTGCGGATCTGCGAGATGTGCAGCAGGCCGTCGGTGCCCGGGGTGAGGTTGACGAACGCGCCGAACGACGTGGTCTTGACGACCTTGCCGTTGTAGGTCTCGCCGGCTTCCGGCACGTGCGGGTTGGCGATCTGGTCGATGATGGCCTTGGCCTTCTCGGCCGCTTCGCCGCCTTCGGAGGAGATGAACACGGTACCGTCATCCTCGATGGCGATCTCGGCGCCGGTGTCCTCCTGGATCTGGTTGATCATCTTGCCCTTCGGCCCGATAATCTCGCCGATCTTGTCGACCGGAACGGTGGTGGTGATGATGCGCGGGGCGTACTCGCTCATCTCGGCCGGGCCGTCGATGCACTCGTTGATGAGGTCGAGGATCGTGGTGCGGGCCTCGTGAGCCTGCTGCAGGGCACCAGCCAGGATATCGGCCGGAATGCCGTCAAGCTTGGTGTCGAGCTGCAGGGCGGTGATGAACTCGGAGGTGCCGGCGACCTTGAAGTCCATGTCGCCGAACGCGTCCTCGGCGCCCAGGATGTCGGTGAGCGTCTTGAAGACGTGCTGGCCATCGACGTCACCGGAGACCAGACCCATCGCGATACCCGCGACCGGGGCCTTCAGCGGCACGCCGGCGGCGAGCAGCGACAGCGTGGAGGCGCACACGGAGCCCATCGAGGTGGAACCGTTGGAACCGATGGCCTCGGAGACCTGACGGATGGCGTACGGGAACTCCTCGCGGCTTGGCAGCACCGGCACGATGGCCTTCTCGGCGAGGGCGCCGTGGCCGATCTCGCGGCGCTTCGGGGAGCCGACGCGGCCGGTCTCACCGGTGGAGTACGGCG
>ENA-OWOD01000184-OWOD01000184.1-gut-metagenome-genome-assembly--contig:-NODE-184-length-52835-cov-7.632207_pt1 | contig 52835 bp, 37 predicted proteins | sample MGYA00248256_ERZ651792 | MGnify/ENA primary metagenome ERZ651792 (study PRJEB26908, sample SAMEA4031714) | gut metagenome | biome: gut; feature: normal infant; material: stool | place: China | collected 2015...
CGTCCTTAATGTCAAGGTTCAAATCATCCACAGAGGGCTTATCGTTGCCCGGGTAGATACGAGTGACGTGGTCGAATACGACTTCTGCCATGATATTCATCCTTTCAGAGGCAGGTACGTGCCTCACGATCCGTTGTAAAGGGATTACTGTGCCTTGATCATCAGTCCCTACACTGGCAACATCAAACCGCAGCGTTCTTTTTTCCTTCGGTTCATTGAAGACTCTCTTCGTTGAGCCACGTACTACTATACACGTCCGCTGGAACACGTCAACACGCGCGTCTGAAACGCGGACGTAACATCGACGGGCCTTCAACCGGCATCCCGCAGCCGGCATTATCCTTACTCCGACCTCATCTCAGTCCCCCTCCTCCCATCCATCTCCCGCCTCTCCCCTCCCCAAGTCCTCTCCTCTTTTTGCGTTCCTAAGTGCGCGCCGAAACGACGACCGTGCGCACATAAGTACGCAAACAGGGCCATTTGCGTCCGTATGTTCGCGCACTTGTCGTTCCGGCGCGAACTTAGGAACGCAACGGCGTTTCCGGCTCAATCGGCATGCTCGAATATTGGGTGCGCCCCAGCACGCGGCACACCGGCCTGCATCAGCTTCATGATGAACGGCGCGCGCTGGACCACTTCGTTGTAATTCGTCCGTATCACAACGCTCACTCCGGCCTCTTTCAGATCCTGTTCGCGCTGCCTTTCGTCACGGACCACCTGCCGAACATCCCGGTTCGACGTCATCTCTGGATCGATGTATTTCTGCATACCGTCAAACTCCAGCACGATGATGCGGCCATCTTCCGTATGCCAGATGAAATCGACCCGGCCCGCCTCCTTGCCGGTCACGCGGCTGTAAAACGTATGCTGCAATTGCGGAGGAACAAACCCTTCTTCGATGGATACAGCCCGGCAGAACGACTCTCCTCCGTTCTCGCTGCGAGCATCCGCATAATGCAGCAGACGAAATACCGGCCCACAATCCACTCGCAGACCATCACAGACGGCGACGATCTCCTCGCGGGTCACGAGCCCCCGGCGCAACGCGGAATCGAACATCGACAGCACGTGCTCGAACGGATACAAGAGCGCGCAGTCCACCAAGGTTCTTGCCGGACTGGTCACACGTACCTCGCCGATACATACATTGTCACGCAATGCCCGTTCGTGGGCGATCCGGTCAGCCAACTTGCTCACCTGACTCCAGGTATTCGACCCGTCCTGCGCTGCTCCATCACCGCGAGGCCGGTACAAACGGACCACACGGCAGTCCTCCCGTATATCGGATCTACGCACCGAGATGCGCCGCAGCCGGTGGTACGACCGACGTGACTTGGTGAATCCGTCAGTCGCGATGTACACGTATGGCTCGTCATGCAGCGTCCATGAGTGCTCGAACCCGTAGATGACCGCCGCGCTCAGTCCGGCGAATACGCGCTCGGGATGCCGTCTCGCCATTTCGCGAATGACATGTGACGCTTGCTCAATGGGATTCAGACCATCCCAGTATTCACGACGCGCGTACACGCTGCGAAATGGCCGCACGACATCGCCGCAACGAGTTCGCCGCAGCATCGCCTGTCGTTCCGCCGGGCTGGACGCGGAACAACATCGCCCGTCCATTTCCGCCCGGTTCATCAGATCGTCTAGATGCTTGTGCTGTCTCATATGTTGATGATGACAATATGGACCGCCGCTGCGCAAGCGAATCCGGGGTATGTGGTCGAAGGCTAGGCGATTGTGGATAACTCGGCGCGTCGCGGCGGCATCAACGGCTGTGACGACACATTTGCGTTCTTAAGTGCGCGCCGAAACGACAAGTGCGCGAACTTAAGAACGCAAACCGGCCCATTTGCGTTTCTAAGTGCGCACAGTCGACGTTCCGGCGCGCACTTAGAAACGCAAACGATATCAGGGGGGGTAGGGAGTATCGAAGGGGACAGCAGGGGAAGGAGGAATATCAGGGGTAGAGAGAACGGGCACAGGGCGGTGAGTAGGATAGGAGGGTATGAGCGATGCGTTGAATTTGGAGCCCGGAGCGTTGGTCGGCGGCTACACGCTGATGTCGCGGCTGGGATCCGGAGCCATGGGATCGGTCTGGCGCGTGCATGATGACGGTGGCGAGGAATACGCGATGAAGATATTGCGCGATTCGCTCGCCGATGACCGTTCGACGGCGTCCGCGCGCGATCAGATCACGGCACGTGAGCGGTTGCGCCGAGAGGCGATGGCGTTGAAGAAAGTCAATCATCCCGGCGTGTGCGGCATCGTGGACATGGAGTTGGATGATTCGCTGGCGTTCATCGTCACCGAGCTGATCGAGGGCAAAAACCTGCGCGACGACGTCGCCGCGAATGGGCCATACGTCGCCGATGACCTGGAACGACTGGCATCCAAGCTGATGGACGCAGTCAAGGCGGTTCATGCGGCGGGAATCGTGCATCGAGACATCAAGCCGACCAATGTGATGGTTTCGGCGACCGGCCCGGTTCTGGTGGATTTCGGCATCGCCATGGGCGAAGGCGAAAGCCATGTGACGCGCACCGGCCTGGTGATGGGAACGCCGGGGTTCATCGCGCCGGAGATTATCGAGGGAACCGAATCCGATGAGATCACGGACTGGTGGTCCGTGTCGTCGGTGCTGGCATTCGCGGCAACCGGGGAGCCCGTTTTCGGCACCAAGCCGATGATGGCGGTGCTGGAACGCGAGGCGTCCGGCAACGCGAACCTCACAGGTCTTCCCGCCACCACCATGACGGCGTTCCGTGCGGCGCTGAACCCGGATCGCAGCAAGCGCTGCACTCCGGAGCAACTGCTGCAGGCGATCACCGTGGACGCGTTCAACCCCGGCGCCTGGCAGCAGTACGACGATGAAGCCGCGCAATCCGGTCAGACGGATGTGATGCGCCCTTTTGACCATACCGGTCTGCGCAACCCGCGTCTGTTATGGCGCCCGCATGAGCCGGCCGGATCAGGTGAAAAGCCGACTGCAGCCGTCACCAAGGCAGGAATGCCAAGGCAAACCGCGATGCCCGGCGTTCGGCCCGCTTTGCAGCGGATCATCGGACAATCGGCGCCCTCACCGTATGCGACGGTTCCGCCGATTCCGAGGCTCCCAAACGCCGGCCAAGCCGCTGACGCTGCATCCGCCAGTCTTCGACGGATACCATCAATCGGGACAGGAGCAGATGCCGGAACCTCGGACGGAACCGTACCGCTCCGGGGAGCACCGCTACCGGGAAATATCGCGTCTTCTCAGGCACCCGGCAACGACCGGACGGCGCCGATGTCCCGCCTCACCCCACCTATGCCGCCGACCATGCCGGTCGGCACCGAAGCGACCGAATCGTTGCGCCCACAGCCGACATCGGTTCTGCCCACCTCCACCATGCCATTCGATTCCACGGTCAGCGTCGGACGAACCATGCCCATGCAACCGCAGCCGACGACGGCCCTACCCACGGACGATGCGGACATGACCGGAGCAACGGCCGTAATCGAGCCGTCATCATCCGCCGACACCGCGGCAACCCTGGCGATGGATGATCCAGTGTGGTCGGGGCGCCAGCAGATCCCCACCATGACCATGCCGCCGCTGAGCCCCCAGCAGATCTTCGCCGACCCTGATGAAGCCGCAACGCCGACGACCGCAATGCAACCCGGCCAGCCCGCACAGCTCCAGCCAGCAGCGCAATTCCAGCCGTCCATGCAAGCCATGCCGACAGCGCAGGCCATGCCGCCGATGGCCATGAACCCGGCAGACATCAAGCGCCAGACCTATCTGCGTCAAGGCACGCCGCTGCTCGCCGCATGGGCAGCGCCCATAGCCGCAATGGCCGCGAGCATGCCGTTGGCGGCAATGGTCGCAGCCACGCTGCTGTGCTGGCTGCTGCTGACGGTAGGCTATTCGACAGACGCCCAGCTGCAACGCGAATACAGACGCGGCGGCACACACAGCGCCGGCGACACCGCGATGCGCATCATCACGCTGCCATGGCACGCCCTCAGGGGGTTGCCTGCGGCAATAGGGCGCGGGCTGCTCGCCGTCGCGACGCTGGCGCTGGGATCCACCCTCGCGACGCTGATCTTCAGTCTGCCGGTCGTAAACACGCGGTTCGCCATAGGCGGCATCACCATTGTGGTACCCATCATCGCCGCCTCCCCCGTGTCCCCGTCAGGTCTGGCTCTGGCCATCTGCGCGGCGATCAGCTGGATCATCGGTATGCTGGCGCCCGCACCGACCATGCTGCGACTTGGCACCGGCACCCTGCTCGGTCTCAACCGGCCCGCGGGCTCCAGCGGCGCAGGCATGCTCCCCGAATCGTCCGACAACGAAACCGCTCCCGCGATATCCGCCCAACATTCCGGGCGTGAATTCGCCGTATGGATCGCATGGGCGGTGATTACACTCTCAGCGTGCACGCTGCTCGGTCTCGGACAGGGCATCAACTGGTGGCCGCTGCCCTCCAACGTCGCATAACATCCCCATCCCAGCTGCATGCCGAGCGACGGCAATGCCCGGTTTGTAGCCATTGTCACGTTCCATCATGCGGCAAACGGCGCAACCCGCCGCCGGAAAAGCGAACCCTTCTACTACTATGGGCAACAAACCGGCAGGAAAGGGATAACTGTGGCACAAAAGAATCAGAACGCGAAGCGCAACACCAGGGCAAGCCGTCGCGCCGCCGAAGAGAAGGCGGCGCAGGAGAAGGCGGAGCAAGCGGCCAAGGAGCGCACGCAGCAAACCATCATCGGCGCAGTGGTCGTCGCCATCATCGTCGTGCTGGTGGCAATCGCCGGCTTCGCCATCTATGGAGCCATTCACAAGAACGACGTGGCGAAGAGCACCACCGAGGAGCAGGCATACCAGCAGCTGCAAAAGGTCGAGACCAAGCCATCGGCGGCCGACGACAAGGGCGGCATCCTCATCTCCAGCGAAGGCTATGGCAAGAAGGTGTCCGGCGCCCCCACCGTCGCCGTGTACATGGATCCGCTGTGCCCCGGCTGCGGCGAGTTCAACCGCCAGACCGATCCCACGCTGATCTCGCTGGTGGACGCGGGCCAGATCAACCTGGAAATCCACCCGATGTCGTTCATGGACGAATACTCGACCGACGAATATTCCAGCCGCGCCACCGGCGCCATCCTGTACATCGCCAGCAATGACGACAACCCCGATCACCTGCTCAAGTTCATCTCGAACATCTACGCCGAGGACTTCCAGCCCGGTGAGGCCAGCGAATACAAGTCGGTCAAGAACAAGGCACTCAAGCAGCAGGCGATTGACGCCGGCGTACCGCAGTCCGTGGCCGACAAGGCGTTCAACGGCGAATACAGGAAATGGATGGATGCCATCAACCTGTACACCCCGAAGCGCCCCGAACTGTGGCAGGTGTCCGGTTCGAACAAGGGTGTCATGAGCACGCCGACCATCACCATCAACGGCAATTACTGGGATCGCAACCAGCTGTCACTCGCCGGCATGAACAACAAGACCGGCATCATCGCGTCGCTGGGCCTGAAGGAAAACGAAGTCGGCCAGAAGGGCACGATGCCGTCGATCGGCGAATCGGGCAAGCCGATCTCGCTGACGACCGGCGAATGACGAATGACCCGTCATGCCCCGCAAATGAACGATGACACCCACGTAGACCCGTGTCGCGCTGCGATCTTCGACCCCGGCCGAAGGAACCGCAACACGGGTTTGCGACATTCTGAATTGACCAGCGCGGTGAAACTGGTAAGCTGGTCAATCGTTCGATGACACCTGTCCGCATTGTGCGAATGGGGTCCGCCTCCTTAGCTCAGATGGCCAGAGCGGCCGCCTTGTAAGCGGCAGGTCGTCGGTTCGATCCCGACAGGAGGCTCGCGGCACAGCATACCGCGTGTCATGTGCGATGCACGGTCGACATGTAGTAAGCTGTGTTTACATATAGTCTTACCTTGTGTAAGTGCCAGAAGCCTTCCCCCAACTTATGGCTTCTGGAAGGCAGAGCGTCCCCCAATTAGCTCTGCCCACAGGGGGGCGGGACAATCCCCTTCTCTCCCGCCCCCTTCTTCTTTATCTTGATATATGTGACCACCCCAGTAGCTCCGCGACAGCCCTTCGGGCAGGGCAAAAAAGTACCAAATGTGGGAGTATGGGTGACGGTCGTGCGATGCCCAGCGAAGCATCATCGTGATTGGTTACAATGCTAGCCGTAGCTCATGGAAGGATGACATATGGCCAGGCGGTGGACACCACGACGTTTTGTTCGATTGCGTCGCATTCGGGTGGCGATCTGCGCCGTCGCCGTGGCTCTTGCCTCAACGGTCGCATTCGGCGTCGCCGCACGCAAGACCATCGCACTCAGCATCAACGGCGACACCCAGACCGTCACCACGTATGCCATGAGCGTGACGCGCCTGCTTGAAGAGCGGGGCGTCGACGTCAAATCCCATGATCTGGTGCAATCCACCAGCGGCGACATCCTCAGCAATCATGACGTGGTCACGGTCCGCAGCGCATATCAGACGACCATCAGCATCGACGGACAGCGCGTGCCGTTCTGGACCGTGGCGACCAGCGCCTCCCAGCTGCTCGGGTTTTTCCAGCAGAACGAGAACGAGGCCGCGAAAGTCACCGTGGACATCGACAACATCTACAGCCAGCTCACCGGCGGCCTCGTCATCAACGAGTCCGGCCCGGTGACGGTCATCGCCGACGGCAAAACGTCGGTCGCGCCGAATGGCAAGCTTCCCGCCGCGTCGATTCTCGATTCCAAAGGCATCAGCCTCAACAAGGAAGACCGCGTCAGTGTCGAGAAGGACGGAGACAAGACCGTGCTGCGCGTTCAGCGCGTCACCCACGGGCAGGAGACGACGACCGTCGCCATTCCCCATGGTTCGCAGACGATTGTTGATAAGTCGTTGAAGCCAGGAACATCCGTGGTCCGCCAACAGGGGGAAGACGGCGAGAAGAAGCAGGTCTATAACGTCACGTATGTCGATGGCATCGCAGAGACGCGAACGCTGATTTCGGAGACGACCACCAAAATCTCCCTCGACACCATCGTCGCCGTAGGCCCGGAGAAGGCCGCCGAACCTTCCGACACCAGCAAGGGGCAAGCCGATAAAGGCAGTGACAACGCCGGCAAGTCAGGCAACAAGTCGAATACCGGCAAGTCGGATGGCAACTCCTCGAATGGCAGCACGTCCGGCGCAAACAAGTCGGATGATACGTCGAACAATGACAAAAACAACGACAAGAACAACGGGAATTCGGGCAACAACGGCAATTCCGGGAACTCAGGGAACTCAGGCAATAGCGGCAACTCGGGAAACTCCGGCAACTCGGGAAACTCGGGAAACTCCGGAAACAACGGCGGCAACGGCGGCAACGGCGGCAACGGCAACTCCGGCAACTCCGGCAGCAGCTCGCAGGGACGCCTATGGCACCCGACCGCCGCGCAGGCCAAAGCCTACGCATCCGGCGCGGCCGCACAGCGCGGCTGGACCAGCTACGACTGGACATGCCTCGACAAGCTGTGGACCCGCGAATCCAGATGGCTGTGGTACGCCGAGAACGCGAAGACCGGCGCCTACGGAATCCCGCAGTCGCTGCCTGCGAGCAAAATGGCCGAGTTCGGCGCAAATTACCGTGACGACGGCGCTGTGCAGATCGACTGGGGGCTGGCGTATATCGCCCAACGGTATGGCAGCCCATCCAAGGCATGGGAACGCTCCGAACAAATCGGCTGGTACTGATAGCGAGCGTTATGACTGACATGAATCCATCCCCTGCACCTTCCGGAGCATCCGCAGCCGCCGAGAAACCCGCAGCCGCCGGGCGACTGCTCGGCGCGGCCGACATCCGTCACATAGCAGCCGAAGCCGGCATCAGCCCGACCAAGAAATTCGGCCAAAACTTCGTCATCGATCCCGGAACAGTGCGCCGCATCGTGCGCGAGGCCGCGGTCACCGCCGATACGCGGGTGCTGGAAGTCGGCCCTGGATTGGGGTCGCTGACACTGGCCATCCTGGAAACCGGCGCCACGATGACCGCGGTCGAGATCGACCCGCCGGTCGCGCAACGGCTGCCGCATACCATCGACACATACATGCCGGATGCGAGGAACCGCCTCACGGTCATCAACAAGGACGCGCTGGCCCTCACGTCGGCGGACCTCCCCGAGTTCAGCGGCGACGAACCGTTCACCCTGGTGGCGAACCTTCCGTACAATGTGGCCACGCCGATCATCCTGACGCTGCTGGAACGCTTCGACATGCTGACGTCCTTCGTGGTGATGGTGCAGAAAGAAGTCGCGGACCGTCTGACCGCCACTCCCGGCTCGAAGATTTACGGCGCGCCCAGCGTGAAGCTGGCGTGGTACGGCTCGGCGGAACGCGTGGGCAACATCGGGCGTCACGTATTCTGGCCAGCGCCGAACGTGGATTCGGCCCTGGCCAGGTTCACCCGTGTCCAGTCGCATGCGGGCCCGCGCGACCCCCAGTTGCGCCAGCTGACGTTCCAGTTGGTCGACGCGGCCTTCAGCCAGCGTCGCAAAACGCTGCATGCCGCACTCAAGCGCATGGTGCCCGATGAAGTGTTCCACACGGCGGGCATCGACCCGACACGCCGCGGCGAGACGCTGACCATCGACGAATTCGCCGCTCTGGCGACGGCGCTGAGGCAATCGCAGCATGAACAGGGGCAGGCATCATCATGAGCGCCACAGCAATGGACAATGTACGGTCAGCAACACCGGGTCAGGTACGGCGTTCGCCAAGCGTCCCCGCGCATTGGCCCATCCGCCGTCATGTAGCAGCCGCGGAAACGACACCGGCCGGGCCGCTGCACTCGGTGGAGGTCACGGTTCCCGCGAAAACCAATCTGACGTTGCACGTAGGGCCCGCCCATGAGGAATGGGGCGGACGGCACGCGCTGGACACGATATATTGCGCCATCGGCGTCAACGACGTGGTGACGGCGACTGCCAAGACCCCCGGCAGCGGGTTTTCGCTCGAACTGAGCGGCGAGCATCTGGGTGATCTGGCATCGAGCGGCAGCGACATGCGCCGCAACCATGCGGTGCTTGCGTTGTTCGCGATCGCCAGGGCCGCGGGGCGGGAGCCGGACGTGGCGCTGCATGTGGACAAACACATTCCCGTCGGCGCCGGATTGGGCGGCGGATCCGCCGACGCGGCGGCGACATTGCTCGCCGTGAACACCCTGTGGGGACTGCACTGGCCGATTGAACGGCTGCGTGACATCGCCGCCACGCTCGGCGCCGATATGCCCTTCTGCCTGGAGGGCGGATATGCGCATGGCACCGGTTTCGGCGAGCGGATCATCCCGCTGGAGGATGATTCATCGTGCGTTCAGACGCTGCGAGACCGTGGATTCGCCGGCCAATTGCTGGTGGGAGCGTACCGTGCGCAACTGAGCACGCCGAATGTCTACTCGACCTTCGACAAGTTGGGCGCGGGAGACGGCGACGACAACCATCTGCAGCGCGCCGCGGTCGCCTTGCACCCCCGCAGCGGCGAAGCCATCGAAGTCGCCCTGGCCGCCGGGGCATCCCGGTCATTCGTTTCCGGCTCCGGCCCATCGGTCATCGCGTTCGTACCGGACGATGCCGTCGCCCGCCGCGTTCGCACCGCATGGGAGCAATCCGCCACGGTGGATCGCATCATCGCTGCGCAGGCGCCGGCGAGACCGGTCATAACCGTCCTGCCATCCCTGTCTTATCGCGTCAGACAGTGACGCTAATCTGTGTACCAGTCTCGTAAGAAAAGGACGGACCCATGACTCAGCCTTATGACGAACGCGCGGAACGCAAGCGTTACATTCGCCGCCGCCAGCAGATCGTATTCTCCTGTGTCGGCGCGGTGCTTGCCGTCGCCCTGATCGTGTCGGCGCTGTTCTATTTCCATGTCGGGGGTCTGGGCATAACGGCCACGTCCGCAGTCAAGCCGAATTACGGCGTGCGCGTGCCCTGCTCGACCAAGGACGCCAACGGCAAGAACCAGACATATTCCAACTATGCGAACGTCAAGGTGCGCGTGCTGAACGGCACCAAATTCGTCGGCTTCGCGAAGGCCGTCAGCACCGCGCTGTCGAACCGCCAGTTCAAGGTCACCGGCTGGGACAATTACAAGGGCAAGAAGGTCGAGCGCACCACAATCTATTTCGGCAAGAACGCCATCAACGAGGCGTACACGCTGAACACGAACTTCACGGACGCGGTGATGGTGATGGATGACCGCGACGACAAGCTGATTGACGTGGTGCTCGGCGCCTCGTTCAACGATCTGGCCAACAAGGACAGCCTGCCGAGCGGCGACACCGCCATCGAAAACTTCGAGGGATGCGTGCCCGTACAGTCAATGGGCACCTTGCCCAAGGCCCTCGATCATGAGAAGGTGGAATGACGGCCAGCATCGTCATGACGGCCTGAAACCCCCGATATTCGGCGGCTGCCTGCCTTACGCGGACAGCCGCCGAACCGTTTCTTGGGCACGTTTACAGCGACGCGTGCCACCGCTTGAGCTCGGCCACCGCGGTGTCATGGTCGACCGGACCGTTATCGAGCCGGTATTCCAGCATGTGCTTGTATGCGCGGCCGACCTCCGGGCCGGGAGCGATGCCGAGGATGGTCATGATCTCATTGCCGTCGATATCCGGCCGGATGGCGTCGAAGTCCTCTTTCTCCTTGAGATCGCGCACGCGCTGCTCCATCTCGTCCATGGCGGACGAGAACACCATCGCCTTGCGACGGTTCTGAGTGGTAGCGTCGGCGCGGGTCAGCCGGTTCAGCCGCTCATACAGCGGACCGGCGTCCTTGACGTAGCGTCGCACGGCGGAATCGGTCCACGGTTCTTCGACATACCCGTGGAACCGCAGATGCAGGTTCACTAACTCGCTGACATCCTCGACGAGATGATGGTCGAACCGCAGCGCCTTGAGCCGTTTGCGCGTCATTTTCGCGCCGACCGCATCGTGATGATGGAAGCTGACCTTGCCGCCGGGCTCGAACCGGCGTGTTTTCGGCTTGCCGATGTCATGGGTCAGCGCGGCCAGGCGAAGCGTCAGGTCGGGAGCGGGCACGGGGCCTTCCGGCCCGGTCTCCAGCGCTATGGCGCGATCGAGCACAATCATCGTGTGCTCGAACACGTCCTTGTGGCGGTGGTGCTCGTCGATTTCCAGCTGCAGGGCGGGAATCTCCGGGAATACGATATCGGCGAGACCTGATTCGACCAGCGCTTCGACACCCGCCCTCGGACGATCGGACAGCAGCAGCTTCGTGAGCTCGTCACGCACCCGTTCAGCGGATACGATGTCGATGCGATCGGTCATGTCGCTGATGGCGGCAGCCGTGTCGGGGGCGATGCTGAACCCGAGCTGTGCGACGAAACGCACGGCACGCATCATGCGCAGCGGGTCGTCGTCGAAGGACTGATACGGATCCACCGGCGTGCGCAATACGCCTTTAGCCAAATCGCTGGCGCCGCCGAACGGGTCCACGAACTCCAGCTGCGGCACGCGCAGCGCCATGGCGTTCACGGTGAAATCACGGCGGGACAGATCGCCTTCGAGCGAATCGCCGTAGCTGACTTCGGGCTTGCGGGATTCGGGATCGTACGTGTCGGACCGGTACGTAGTGATCTCCACCTTGACTTCGGTGCCGTCCTCGCGCCGGCGCATCGCACCCAAAGTGCCGAATTTGCGGCCCATATCCCAGAAACCGTCACGTCCCCAATGACGCAGGATCGGCTCGAACTCGTCGGGATGGGCCGAAGTGCAGAAATCGAGGTCGTGGGAACGCCGGTGCAGCAACAGGTCACGCACGGGGCCGCCCACCAACGCCAGCTCGTACCCGCGAGCCGCGAACAGGTGTCCAAGTTCAATGGCTTCCGGCCAAACTTCGAAATTCACACGAGGCCTTTCCATAAAGTATTACCGCTTTTATGCGTATTCAAGCATACCGTTACCCCACCTGCACACGGTATTGAGTAAGGTGGAAGTCATGATTACGCCCGCAGACCTCGCGCGCATGCTTGCGCATGCTGCGGGCGACCATACCCAAAATCCGCTCGAACCCGATACGTTGCTCTATACGTCCGAGGCTCCGCGCACGCCGAAAACCGTTGTCAGGCCACCGGAACCACGCTTTCCCACGCCTGCGATGATGCCGCAGCGACGGGCGGGCGACGGGCCGACCACATTCGCGTCGCTGGACGCTCAGGAGCTCCCGGTGGTGCGCGAATACTCGGCCGGCGGCCTGGTGTTCGACGAGCGCGGCCGTGTGGCCATCATCGCGCGACACTCCCGCAACGGCCATCTCGAATGGTGCCTTCCCAAGGGCCATATCGAAAAGGGCGAGACGCCGCAGCAGACCGCCGTGCGCGAGGTGCACGAGGAGACCGGCATTCTGGGTGAGGTGGTCGAGTCCATTGCCACCATCGACTATTGGTTCACCGGTACCAGCCAGCGCGTGCATAAGCTCGTGCATCATTTCGCGCTGCGCCAGATCGGCGGCGACCTGACGGTGGAGGGCGATCCGGATCATGAAGCCGAAGACGCCATCTGGGTGGATTTCGATGATTTGGATGACGTTCTCAGCTATCCTAATGAACGCAAGATCGCTTGGCTCTACGCAAGGAAAATGAAGCAGGGATGATCGCGAACAGCCCCGAGCACGGTCAGGCCGTGCCATCGTTATCTCACCGAACGACACGCCTATGGCGCTTCTTTACCATCATGTTGCTGACATGCGCGATGCTGTTCGCAGGCCGCATGGTACCGGCCGGCCCGGCACATATGGCGATGGCGGATGACGAGACGGACACGGCCACGCAGACGACCGCCTTGTCGATCACCGAATCGACGCCCGTGGTCACCGACACATCCGGCTACCACATCACCATCAGCATCTCCAATCCCACGTATGCCGCGACGTCACCGGGCCTGGTGACCGTGGCCTACAACCCGTCATATACGTTCGTATCGCGCACTGACATCCAGCATTGGGCGACCGGGGACGTATCAATTCCGGTGCGCACCGTTCTCGGCACGGCCACGGTGCCGTCCATCGCGGCGAACAAGAAGGTTTCCGTGAAGATCGACGCGGCGGCCGACAGCGATGCGTTGAAGGCGTTGCAGATGTGGGGGCCGAAACCGCTGCTGGTCACCTATCAGGCGACCCAGGCGACCGACTCTCAATCCACAGGCTCCTCTGACGGGTCATCCGGGTCGGACCGTACCGTCGATCCGAACACCAAGCCGATTCGCCTGCACAGCTTCCTGACCAGATCATCCCAGGGATTGCGCAACGCACAGACCCCGCCGATGGCCATCACCATGGTCATGCCGTTGATGAACAACGGCCAGCAGGCCGACAAGAACGCCATCGACCAGCTGGTGGTGCATGACAACGGTGATGGATCCGACACAAAATCTACACAATCAGGTGGCGGCGGCACGGATGACAGCACAGACGACGGCTCCGGCAACAATACCGACGACACCGAAAACACCGCGGCGACGCAATCATCAGTGCTCACCCCGCACGACAATGATGCACTCGCCGCCAAACTCTCCCTCATCGGCAAGCACAGCGATTTGCAGACCATAGCCGATCCGACGGCATTGGCTTCCGACACCGGGCAACGCATCGATGCCGTCATGCAGCCGGCCGGATTCGACATCACCGCCTATGCCGCGATCAACAACGTCCGGTCGTACGAACAGGCCGGCGTCGGCACCGGCGCATGGAACGCACGATCCGCACTGGCCGCGGCACCGGCATCATCCAATTCCCTGCCCATCGCCTGGCAAGGCAAGGGCGATTGGACCCGGCAGGCGCTCTCCACGGCTAGGAAGCAGGGATACCAGTACGTCATCGCCGGTCACGACTTCGACTCCAGCACCACGGCCACCGTGCACACAGGCACATACACAATCCCCACCTCGGCCGGCGACATCACGGTGCTGAGCGAGCAGAAGGAACTCGGCGACCTCGCCAAAGGCAAGCCCACCAGCAGTGATGCGGACGGCGAGACCAGTAACGCGGGACGCATCGCGCGGTTCGTCGCGCAGAGCGCCTTCTATCAGATGGAGCAGCCGTATGCGGCGATGAACCGCAACTTGCTGGTCTGCTTCGGCACTAATATGTCGGCGGCGTTCATCGACACGCTGATGACCGCGGTCGAACAGTCCTCATGGCTGCAACTCACCGACCTGAATGATCTCATTGACGCAGACGCCTATCGGACCGGCGACAAGGCGCTGCAAATCGTCCCCCAAGACAGTCATTTAAGCGAGCGGAACACCCGATCGGTCACGTCCGCGCTGGAATCGCTGGCCGAAAGCCGCAACGACATCAACCGCTTCGCCACGTCGGTCCTCACCGACCATAAGGCATCCGCGTCCTGGATCCGCAAGATCAAGGCCGCACAGAGCACGCTGGCACTGCATGCGCTCTCGTCCGCGCCGCGCAACATCGACAGTCTGGTCGACGGCGCCAAACGGCTCGGCGGAGGCATGTTCGGCGGCGTATCCATCACGCCGACCGACTCCATCACCGTCGTCAGCGAAACGGCCAAAATGCCCGTCACCGTCAGGAACAACCATCCGTATCCGGTACGGGTGAAGGTCTCATCCCTCACCGACTCCATGGAAATCGTCACATCGCGGTTCACTGAGGCCACCATACCGGCGAACAGCGAGGCGCAGGTCACGTTCGCCATCCGCGTCGCCACTTCCGGCCACGCCACAGCCCACATCACATTGCTGGACCGCAACGGCGACACGTTCGGTTCCGCACAGAACACCGACATCACCAGCGTGCTGCGCATCAGCGACATGACCGGATTCATCATCATCGGCTTCTCGCTGCTGCTCGGCCTGGTCGGCCTCTGGCGCCAATTCCATCGAAAGAAGGACCCCGACGAATGAGCACCACGGTAGGACGCAATTCGCTGATCATGGCGTGCGGCACGGCCGCGTCACGTGTGACCGGCCAGATCCGCACCATCTTCCTCGTCGGCGCGCTCGGTACCACCGGTATCGCAGCCAACGCGTATCAGGCCGGCGCGCAGATACCGCAGGTGATCTTCAACCTGCTGTCCACCGGCGTGTTCAACGCGGTGCTCGTGCCGCAGATCGTGCGCACGCTCAAGCAGAAGGACGCGGATGAGCGACTCAGCAAGCTCATCACCTTGTCCATCGCGCTGCTGCTGGCCATCACACTGCTGATGGCGTCCGGCACGCCACTGCTGACGATGCTGTACCTCGACTCCAGCTGGACGCCCGCGCAAAGGGCGCTGGCGAACGCCTTCACGCTGTGGTGTATGCCCCAGATCCTGTTTTACGGCCTGTATACCGTATTGGGGCAGATCCTCGCCGCAAAGGGGCGTTTCGCGACGTATGCGTGGAGCTCCGTGGGCGCCAACGTCATCAGCTGCATCGGTTTCGGCGCGTTCATCATGCTGTTCGGCAACGCGGGACGGCAGCCGATGTCGTTCTGGACATCCGGCAAGATAGCCCTGACCGCGGGTGCCTGGACGGCCGGCGTGGCGTTCCAGGCCCTGGTGCTGTTCATTCCTTTGCTGCGTTGCGGCATCCACTACCGGCCTCGCTGGGGACTGCATGGGCTGGGATTGCGTTCCATGGGCCAGGTGGCGGTGTGGAGCATCGCCATGGTGCTGCTCAACCAGCTGATGGGCATCGTCAATTCGCGTGTCAATACCGGCGCCCCGACCGCCGGCGGCGATTTGTACGGCATCGCGGGCAACGCGAGCTATCAGTACGCGTACACGATATACGTTCTTCCCTATTCGATCATCGCCGTGTCCATCACGACCGCGGTGTTCCCGCGCATGTCCCGCGCGATCAGCGAGCACCGTATCGGGGATGCCCGCGCCGACCTCAGCTCATCCCTGCGATCCACCGGTCTTGCGATGTTCTTCTTCACCGCGGTCATGATTGCCATGCCGGTGCCGCTGGTGAAGGCGCTGATTCCGTCCACGAATGTGCATGGGGCGATTCTGATATCCGGGCCTCTGATCGGCCTGCTGGTGGGGTTGGTGCCCACCAGTGCGTTCCTGCTGGTGCAGCGCGCCTTCTACGCGTATGAGGACGGCCGCAGCCCGTTCCTGTTCGCGGCGGCCGACAACGCCGTGCAGTTGCTGCTTCTGCTGATCTCGCTGCGTTTCGCGCCGCCGAAATATTGGACGCTCATGGTGGCTCTGTCGCTGAGCCTGTCATATATCATCACGTTCCCATGGGTGTTCTGGCTGTTGCGCAGACGATTCGGTGGGCGGATCGACGGCAAGCGCCTCATCATCATGCATGTCAAGGCCCTGATTGCCGGTGCGGCGGCATGCGCGTGCGGACTATTCCTCAACCCGCTGGTCACGCGTTTGGTCGGCGCGAAGGTTTCCAGCGTCAACGGACATATGAGCTGGTGGCAATCCATCGTCATATGCGCGATTCTGACGATTGCGGTGACGGCCGTGTATGCCGGGCTGCTATGGCTGATGCGCGTGGAGGAGTTCTCCAGCCTGATCGTCACCATGAAGGCACGGCTGTTGCGTAGGACTTCCACTGCGACATCGGTATCGACACCGGCTGAGTCGCAGACCGAGGAAGCTCAGGCACAAAACGCGGAGGTCGAAGAGGGTACCACGGCAATTGCGGAGAATGATAATCATTACGATAATCATTCGCTGGGTGACGATGGAACCTCGGAGAATAACGGTTCCGCGGAACGGGCCGCTGAAACTGTGATCGATCTCGAACGGCCGGTTCAGGACCAGCCGGTTCAGGACCAACCCAGGGGGATTCCGTCCGACAACCTTCCGCCCAGCTTCGCGCCGACGGTCAACCGTAAGGGCCAACGCCCGTCCATCAAGTCCGTCGTACTGCCGAACGTCGCGGCAAACGCAGCCGGTGCAACGGCAGGTATCGCGGCCGGCAACAACGCCCAGCCGCGAATTCCCACCATACTGCCAACGCCGCATCATTCCACTCGTCAAGCCGCGTCCGTCGCGGCTGCACAGCCGACCATCCCCACGGCTAGAATGTCAGCATCACCACTATCTCAGCGCATGACAGCAGAGCACGGAGAAACAACTACTATGAAGCCTCAATTGGGAGATACCGTCATCGGTCGCTACACTCTCGTTTCTTCACTGCGCGAAAGTGACGGATTGAGCGCATGGATAGCCAATGACCGCATGCTGGCGCAGTCCTGCCAGCTGTTCATCATCACCGACACATCCGTTCTGCCGCAGATCAACGAGGCGGCTTCCACGCTCGCGCTGGCCAACAGCCGGTACTGCACGCCGGTGCTGCAGCTGCAGCACGTCGGCGATGCCGCGGTGGTGATCACCGAGCCGGACTCCGGTCTGGCGCTGACGGAATACATGAAGCGTTCGTCTTCCTCGTTCCTCAGCTACGACGCGATTCGATCGATCGTGGGACAATGCACCCAGGCGGTTCAGGAGCTGTTGGACACGGGGCTGACCCATACCGCGCTGAGCACCGATACCATTCGCGTGAGCGTCAATGGCGTGCAGTTCGCCGACACTCCCGTCGCCGCCGCATTAGTCGATATCTGCAGCGGCATCGACGGCGATGTGATGTCGTATGAGCAGATGGCGACGCGACAGCTGGCCGCACTGCTGTACGCGCTGCTGACCAAGACGCCTTCAGGCGCGAACACGACGTTCGACCTGAATATGCTGCCCGCCGACGTTCCCACGGAATTCCGCGTGATCTGCAAGCGTGGACTGGCCCTGCACACCGAAGATGGGGAAATCATCGTGCCGATGGCAACGCTGGCCGAGCTGAGCGCGCTGCTGGGCGCGTGGGAGCCATTCGGCAACCTGTCGGATCATGACATCATATTGCCGTCGGTCAGTGGCAGCGCCTCGATCAGCATGGTGGCGTTGCGTGACACGAGCGATGACAAGATCGTGGAACTGCCGGATGGGCTGGTTACCTCGACGAAGCTGCCGGAATTGTCGATTTCCGAGGCGGGACTGGCAGCCGGCGCCGAGGCCAGGTTCGTCAACGAGCAGCGCCTCGCGCAGCAGGCGTTCCTGGCTCAGCTGCCCGGAGATCCACCCTCGGCCGATCAGCCGGTCATCCCCGAAGCGGAATTGTTCGAACCGGATACCGCCGAGCCGTCAAAGACCCTGGCCTCCCTGCAATCGAAGGTCGGCCAGCTTATGGGCTCCTTGCGCAAGGACGGGGAGCCGGAGTCGCCGGTGACGACATCCACTGCGGAAGAGACCGCGATTGAGCAGCCGATGCCGGTGTATGCACCGCTGCCGGCATCGTTCCCGCCCGCCGCCAAACCGCGTAGGTCCGCTACTGGCGCGACGAAGGCACAGGCACATTCCGGCAACGGCGTGAACGTACCGGCAAACGCTGCTGGTGCGTCTGCTGTTGCGGGCGGTACCGGCAAACCCCGGACGACCGGTGCAACCGGTGAGATACAGAGCATTGTGGCCAATATGCCGAATGTTCCACTGCCGGAAGAGGACGACAATGAGCGCACCCGCGCCGGCAGCATCCCGCCGTTGCCGCAGTCCGGTGAGGCGCAGGTGTCTGAAGGCGAGCAAACCGTGGCTGGAAGCCATCCCACGACCCGTGCGGCTCAGCCCATTGCCACGAACGCCATGCCGCAGCCGCGCGCGCATATGTCGGAATCATTGGCCGCTCTTGCCGCCAGATCCGCCAAGGCCGCGGCGTCGGGCGACGCCGTAATGCCCCCGTCATTCGCAGTGTCGGCATCGGCGCCCGGAGCCAATGGAGCAGCCATCCCCGGATCATCGAAGTCGCGTACGCGGATGACGGCACCAATCAGCCGCGATGCCCTGCGGAACATGTCTGGCGGCCGTCCTGCGGCGGCTCCGGGTGCGAATGTGCCGGGTGTGCAGACACCGGCACAGCGTGCCCAATCCGACGCCTTTGACCCCACGGTCACCGTTCCGCTGCTAGGCACTGATGGTACTTCGGTAGATCAGCTGCCGCCTATGGCCCAGATCATGCCGCCGAGCTTCGCGCCCCAGCAGGTGCACGATGTCAACGCGGCGAATGTCGGACGCAATATCGAGGAGGACCTGCCTGACCAGCCACTCTGGGGGCAGCTCAAGATCAAGGTCATCGCCATCGTCGTCGCGCTGGTTCTGCTGGTGGTGGGATTGGTCGCCGCATGGTTCATCCTGAACGGAGACAACCACGGTGGCGGATCCGACAATCAGGATTGGCCGGACAAGACCGACATCGATAACGTCCCGTTCGGCAACTCGACCACACAGAACTCCACGTCAAAGAACTCTGCGGCACAATCCGACATCGTGTACATCCGCGTTCTGTAGGCGACGCAGAAGTTCTCATAGGCACCCCTCCTACTCACGGGTAGGAGGGGTGTTTCATCGTACGCGGTGACTCACGCTGTGGACTTACGCTGTGGGCTCGTATCGTGCTCATATTAGCTCCTCCGGTTTCCATGAACGCGGCATGCCTGTTTCACAATCTGAAAGCGACCAATCGGCATTCGAGGCGAATCCATGTCGTTGTTCACCCACCGCTGGACGAGGTCAGGTCAACTCGCTATCGTAAGGGACATGACTGAACTTTCAACCATCATCATCGGTTCCGGCCCTGCCGGATATACGGCCGCAATCTACCTCGCACGCGCCGGGTATCGCCCAACCATTCTTGCGGGTGAGCTCACGCCGGGTGGCCAGCTGGTCAACACCACCACCGTGGAGAATTACCCCGGCTTCCCTGACGGCATCCTCGGACCGGAACTGATGGATCGTATGCGCGATCAGGCGGAGTCTTTCGGCGCATCCATCGAATATCTCGATGTGACAAGCGTCGATTTCAGCTCCTCCCCCAAGACCGTCACGTGCAGCGATGGAAGCCAATATCACGCCGATGCCGTCATCATCACCACCGGTTCGCAGTACCGCAAGCTCGGCATTCCCGGCGAGGCCGAGTATTCCGGTCACGGCGTATCGTATTGCGCCACCTGCGATGGTTTCTTCTTCAAGGACAAGCCCATCGTCGTGGTGGGCGGAGGAGACAGCGCGCTCGAAGAGGCACTGTTCCTGACTCGTTTCGGCTCTTCGGTGACCGTATTGCACCGCCGCGACCAGTTCCGCGCCTCCAAGATCATGGTCGAGCGCGTGCTGAACAATCCCAAGATCACCGTGAAAATGAATACGGTGGCGACAGCCATTCGCGGGCAGAAAAACGCCGCCGGCGCGCAGACAGGCGCTGATGCGGTAACCGCTGCGGCACCCGCAGCGCAGAACACCGGAAATCTCCTCTCGTTGAAGACGACTCCGATGCTGAATGTCTCCGGATCGGCATTGAATGCTCCCTCTTCGACCGGCATTTCCCTGTCGGCAAAGGCTGAAACCGCAGATGATTCCGCCGGCTTTGTGGACATTCGCGACACCGTGACAGGCGAGACGGGCACGTTGCCCGCCGAGGGCATCTTCGTGGCGATCGGCCATGAACCGGCCACGCGTTTTGCGAAGGGTTCCGTGGATATGGATGACGACGGGTACATTCTGGTCTCCGGTGCCGGAACGCATACTTCCATGCCTGGAGTGTTCGCCGCCGGTGACTGCGTTGACCGGGTGTACCGTCAGGCCATCAGTGCCGCAGGCATGGGATGCCGCGCAGCGCTGGACGCACAATCCTACCTGGCCTCACTGCACTGATCCAACAGCACAGCTCGACCTGTCGGCGAAATCAAACCTCATCACAGATGATGATATTGCTTCACCGGCGGGTTGAGCTACACAAATACTGCTTGCACTGTCAGTAATCACAAACGAAACGACAGACTGACCGAAATAGCGCTGCGGACGCTTACCAGCGCCGGAGAATTGCATCAGAACGACAATCCGCTCAAATCTAGCTCATTGTACTGGACCGATTTCAACTCATATTGCTCAACAGAGTTTTCGGTAATGAATTACCAGGTGCATGTAATAGGACAGTTATACGGGCGGTTCATTGCATTAGTCCTCTGACTGCAAATGCCACGACAGTTACTTTATACGCGTTCTGCCGGAGAGGCAATGAATACCTCTCCGGCAGACCAGATCATACGGCTCATGAACGGCATGACCGTTTCCCGTTGTGTGATGATGGCGGCTCACACCGTTGTGTGGCTCGCAACCTCACACCCATTTTGCCGCCGCGCCCTCGACTGCCGTGGGAATCAGCATGCTGAGGATGCGTTCCATATCCTCAGGGGAGGAAAACACGATTTCGATTCGACCGTGCTTTTGCGTACCCTTGATGGACACTTTGGTGTCAAAATGATTTTCAAGGTTGTTGACAATCGGAGAACCGGCCCAAGGATTGTTCTTCGTCGGCCTTACCTTCTTGGGCACGTTGCTTTCTGCGTTCTTCAGCGCCACGATTTCCTCGGTGCTGCGAACCGAAAGCCCCTCCCCTATGATTCGAGTGGCCAGCTTGTCGATTTCACTTTCGTCATTCAAACCAAGAAGAGCTCGCGCATGCCCTGCGGACAGTACGCCTGCGGCAACTTTCTTCTGCACGGACGCAGGAAGATTCAGCAGACGCAATGTGTTCGCGATTTGCGGTCGCGATTTCGAGATCGACTTGGATAGTTCAGCCTGAGTCAGGCCGAAGTCATCAATCATCTGCTGATATGCCGCCGCCTCTTCCAGAGGATTCAGTGCGACGCGATGAAGGTTCTCCAGCAGTGCATCACGCAGCATCTCGTCATCTGATGTGGTTTTGACAATCGCCGGAATCGTCTTCAGTTGTGCAAGTTGTGATGCACGCCAGCGACGCTCGCCCATAATGAGCTCGTATTTCTGCGATGTTTCACGTGAAACATCACTCTTGCTGGACTCCCCAGCCTGACGCTTGCGAACCACGATCGGCTGCAATACGCCGACTTCCTTGATGGACGCGGCCAACTCATTCAGCTCTTCCTCATCAAAGACGCTGCGCGGCTGCTGCGCATTCGGAACGATGGAGCTGACAGGTATATCCAGCAGATAGCCACCCTCGACAGGCTTCAATTCTGGAGTTTCCTTATTATCCTTTTCCTTGCCGGATGCCTTTGTGCTCTCGGAACGCTGAGCCGGCTGCGTTTTCTTGGAATCGCTCGTCCCCTGTGCTGTTGCTCCGAAAAACATGTCACTGGGGTGTGCCATATCACTGATACCGGGCATGGCAACGCGCTTGCCGCTCTTGGGCTTCTCTACCGTTGTGGACTTATGTACGGCAGGAATGGAATCCTTCATGGCCGGAATGGTCTTACGCTTGATTTCGCCAAGACGAACCGGAGCGGTAGACTCACTGTGTTGTTCAGTACCGCTCTTATGGGATTCGACCTTCTCTGGTGCAGTCGCAGCTTTCTCTTGAGGGGCTTTCTTGTTGGCTGTCGTCTCCTTGGATTCGACATCAACACCCAATTGCTGCTGTTCCGCATGAGCTGTTTTCGGCTCACCGGGAAGTGCGGGGAACAGCGCACCCAATCCTTTACCCAAACGTGATTTTGAGGTCATGGGTTACTCTCCCCTCTTCGCGTCAATTGCAGCCAGCACCGAAGGCGATCGACGGGCGATTTCCAAGGCCGCTTCGCCATAGGCACTCGCTCCCATTCCACGCGGGTCATAGCTGATGACTGTCTTTCCGAAACTTGGAGCCTCGGATATTTTTACCGTACGGGGAATCGTCGTATCCAGAACGATACTCGGATAGTGACTCTTCACCTCTGAGAACACTTCCCTGCTGAGCAATGTTCGTTTATCAAACATAGTGACCAGCATAGTCGACACAGTCAAATTAGGGTTATAGTGCTCCTGCACCAATCCTATGGTATTGATAAGTTGACCAAGCCCCTCCAAGGCATAGTATTCAGCTTGGATCGGAATCAACATCTCAGACACCGCGCACATGGAGTTGATGACCAACAGGCCAAGACTCGGCGGGCAATCGACCAGAACATAGTCATAATGATTGTTCGGATCCTGCAGGAATGATTCGACGGCTTCCTTCAGCAGATTGTTGCGATTCGGCAGATCCGCCACTTCCAGTTCCGCACCCGAAAGTTCAATGGAAGCGGGAACCACATCGAGCCCTGGGATATCAGGACAGGTTTTCAGTACCTCTCCGATTGTCATTCGTCCTTCAAGAACGTCATATACCGAAGGATCGCTGGTGCCGTGAGGAACACCGCATGCCGTAGAGGCGTTCCCCTGGGGATCCATATCGATGACCAGCACGTGAGCTCCGTGAGAGGCGAGAGCTGCGGCAATATTCACCGTTGTTGTCGTCTTGCCGACGCCGCCTTTCTGGTTGGCGACGGCCAGGCATCGGGTTCTCGATGGCAGGGGGAACAATGCGGCATTCAGGCGTTCATAGCGTGACGCCTCATCTGCAATCTCGGCGCCCAAAGAGGAACCATCATTCTCGAAAATCCTTCTGACCGTTTCAGAAGCAGATTCCATGGCAGGAATCGCAGAGGATTCCTGTGAATCATTGGATGTCATAGTCCCTCCTAAAAAACGAACAACATATAATTTTTCCTAGTCGTATGGACATCTCAAGTTGTGCACAGCAATGTGGATAACTGTGGATAAGTATAGTGCATTAGTGTGTGAACACTTCGATCAACACTAGATAAACCGTTTATTTCCGCCATTTTCTTAATGTGGATTACATGTCGCATATAATGTGGATAACTTTGTGCACTGTTTGAAATTGTGGATAACTCCATTCTTGCGAAACCATCGCTTTCATGTTTGACATCCATTGTTTCACGTGAAACAATCTTCGGACAGTCAGCGATGTCGATGAGATATAACAGTATTGTTTATGCGCTCAAAGGGAATGGATATCGTCCGTCTCGCCCCGCAATCCAACCTCCGACAGCGGAAGCAGAATTACGATTCCCGTCAGCGGGAGCATGGGATTATCGTGTGACCCCCACACATGGGAGCCACACGATAATTAGCGCTTGTCTACGAGAACGACGTGCGTGGATTCGAGACCGGGAGCTACTGGAGCTTCAACGACACGAGCACGCACTCCCCCGGCATGGGAAATTTGATGCTTCGCCTTTTCAATCTCAGCCTGCGCCGAACGGCCTTTCAATGCGACCAGTCGACCTTGAGGACGAAGCAGAGGCAACGTCCAACCGGCAAGCTTGGTCATTGGCGCCACTGCTCGACAGGTCACTACAGAGAATGGTTTCAATTCACCTTCGTGGTGCTTGATACGATCGATGACTTCGTCGGAACGTGCGCGAATAATCGTAACATTCTGCAGGTCCATGTCATCCACGCACTCTTGCAACCATTCGACACGACGTTCCATGGGCTCAATGAGTGTAAACGCACAATCCGGCATGCATGCTGCCGCAACGATTCCAGGGAAACCGCCACCACTGCCAACATCGGCAATGGTCTTTGCCTTGCTTCGATTGGTGACTTCCCGAATGAACGGGACACATGCGGCGGAGTTGAGGATATGACGTTCCCAGATGATGGATATGTCGCGTGGGCCTATCAATCCACGCAGCTCACCCTCGCGGGATAGTTTCACGTGAAACACTTCGAGCTTGTCGTATGCTTCGCCCAATGCCTCACGAACTATTGCGGAATCATCCAGTTCATCACCAGATGTTTCACGTGAAACAATATCGCTCACTCTTCGCTACCTTCATCGATGTCGGATTCATCGGCGTTGCTCTTCATGTAGATGGTGACATAGCGACGCGGCTCTTCACCGTGAGAACGAGACTTCAGCCCCTCCTCGCGAACCACATCATGAATGACCTTGCGCTCGAACGAATTCATCGGTTTCAGATCAACGGGTTCACCGGTGTCATGCACTTCATCAATGGCATCAAGTGCAATGTCACGAAGACGCTGACGCTTGCGCTTCAGGAACCCGTCAACATCAACAATCAGATGCGAGCGTTCGCCGGTCTTCTGCTGAACAGCAAGCCGGGTAAGCTGCTGCAAAGCATCGACCACTTCACCATTGCAACCAATGAGATGCTTGATATCCGTATCGTCATCAGCGATGATCTGCACCATCGGACGACCGTTGCGAACACCCATCTCGATATCGCCTTCATAATCGGCAATGTCCAATAAGCCTTCCAAGTAGTCGGCGGCGATGTCAGCTTCTTCATTGAGCTGATCGATCGTCGTGGTCTCCTCCTGCGCCATATCACCACTCCTTTAAGCGAGTATTACTTCCATAGTGTAAAAAAAGGAAACCTCACGGTCAAATGAGGTTTCCAATAGTGTCACTTTTTCTTGCGATTCTTCCGCTGGGGCTGCTTGCGCTGGTATCCCCGCTCCAGACGAGCAGCGGCTTCCTGGCGCGCCTTCTCCAGTTCCTCTTCCTCAATCGAAAGCTGTCCGGCCTTGGCGCGACGAGCATTCTCCTGACGATGATCTCGAATCTCCTTTTCCTCAGCTGCACGGGAACCCGGGGTCGGGAACTTGTACACCTGGAACAAGGAACGGGCAAGGTTGCATGCATTGTTGGTCAGCCAGTACACCAGCACGGCGAACGGGAACATGATGCCGGAGAAGATGTACATGATCGGGAAGCCCCAGGTCATGGCCTGCTGCATCTTGTACGTGGATCCCTGCATCGAAGCCTTGGGGAGGTTCTTGCGCATGTTGTTGAACTGCATGTACCACATGCATGCGCACATCAACAGGATGAAGAAGCCGATGACGACCTTTCCGGAATTGTTGGCCGTACCGAAGGTATCGGTGACGCTGACACCGAAGACGCGGGTTTGCGCGAACTGCTCGGCAGTCGCCTGATCGAATGCGCCAAGCGCTCCCCTCTTGCCGGTCGCGATATACGGAATGGCGGAAAGCATGTAGAACATGCACATGAACACAGGACCCTGAATGATGGCGGTCCAACACGACCCCATGGGGTTGGCGTCATTGTCCTGGTAGAGCTTCATCATCTCACGGCTCATGGCCTCTTTGCTGGCCTGATCCTTTTTGCCCTTGTACTTGTTCTGAATATGCTGCATCTTGGGCTGCAAGGCCTGCATCTTGCGCATCGACTTCATCTGCTTGAGATAAATCGGCAAAATACAGGCGTGCACCACGAGCACAAGGAACACGATCGCCAGCACCCAAGAGATGCCGATCGGTGCCATGCCCAGCAGGGTGAGGAACTTATGGAACAGGACCATGACCTGGGTCATGAGCCACTCAAGTGGGGTCAGCAGCTTATACAGCCAGCCCCAAATGCCTCTGTCAAGAAGAAATTCTCCGGAAGTGTTCATCAGGCCATCTCCTTAATCATCGGCCATTGGTGTGAGTCGAGGCTTCTCATATGCCTTCGACCAGCGAAATCTGTAGCACAGTGAAAAATGTTGCGGAACATCATCGATGCCGCCACGACTCCAAGGGTTGCAGCGAAGAAAACGCCAAATAAACAGCACGATTCCTCTTACCGCGCCGAAGCGCCGAACCGCAGTGATCGCGTAATGTGAGCAACTCGGATAGTACTTGCAGCATGGCGGCGTTTTCGCCGAAATGGCCCTCTGGTACCACTTGATCATGCCGATAAGCGCCGATCCGATGGCTGACATCAGCGACTCACCCTGCGTTCATGCGTAGTCGTGACTTTGGCGAAGCAACGGGAAAACTGTCGGTCAAGGTCAGCGAAATCGACACGCGATGCGCTGGGTTTGGCTCTCACGACGATATCGCACTGCATCGGAAGCATATCTTCATATCGTCTTGCGAGCACACGAAATCGACGCTTCACACGATTACGCGTTACAGCGTTACCAACAGCCTTGCTGACGGCAAGTCCCATACGTCTCATGATATCCGCAGATGCCTGAACATCACGGGTATCGTCATGCACCACAAAGTGCACGACGATATCCGAATCCGTCACCTTGAAGCGACGCTTCAGCACTGCGATGAAGTCACGATGGCTTTTCAGCCGCTTCACTCGCCTTCGTCACCTACCGCAATCAGGCGGACAGAGACTTACGTCCCTTGTTACGGCGGCGGTTGATCATCGCGCGGCCGGAACGGGTGCGCATGCGCACGCGGAAACCATGCTTCATCGAGCGACGGCGGTTGTTGGGCTGGAATGTCCTCTTCATAGTTATGCTCCCGGTTTTTGCCATGCTAATGCACGGCTCTCATGAGTCAAGCTCTATAACGGTACTCTGAGCCATGCCCAAAAATCAAAATGAAAACAATTTCTTCACGATTTATCAGTGTGTCGTGCCCCTTGCAGAGCAGCGGAAAACATTGGAAACACGCCAAAACATGTAGAAAAGTTATCCACAAATTACATGAATGTTATTCACAATTGAGGCGACACAACACGCTAAGCTGTGGATAACTTGGCTAAAGTGGAGTACATATATCCTGTTGTTGTTGTACTTATTATAGCTACCGTAGCGCATCCGCTGCGGTGCGCACCGGCACACATACCTGAAGGAGGTCACAATGTCGGATGACCTTCTCGGTCCAGCCGGGCAAGCCACGCGGATATGGTCGGACACGCTGCGTCTGCTCAAGCAGAATCCCACGCTGTCGCCGCGCGACAAGAGCTGGCTTGAAGGAGTCGTACCGGAAGCGGTATATGGCACGACCATCGTATTGTGCGTAAGCAACATGGCCACGCAGCAAGCGTTGCAGAATGAACTCAATGCGCCGCTGCTCAACGCTTTGAAAATCATATCCGGAAACGACATGTTCCCGGCGTTCAAAATCGTGGCTCCTCAGGTGTCCCAACCGGAACCGCAGCCGCCGGCATCCCGGCATCCCGATACTGCGGCGAAACCGAGCGAACCGTTCCCTGCGAATCCGTCGCCGACCGTCGCCGATCTGGCTCAGGAATCCTACATGCCCAACAGCATGCAGTCAATCTCCTCCATCGATTCGATTTCCGCGGAAATGACGGAGGCGAATCAGCAACCAGGCGCCACGGCTCCTCGAATACCCGGCGAGACGAGTTTTCCGGTACGGCAGCAGAAGGTGATGCGCGATCCGGAAACCCATCTGAACAAAAACTCGACGTTCGACACGTTCGTTCCCGGTGATTCCAACCGTTTCGCACGCACTGTCGCGCTTGCGGTCGCCGAGGGAACCGGGCAGGAATTCAACCCGTTGTGTATCTACGGCGGATCGGGACTGGGCAAGACCCACCTGCTCAACGCCATCGGCAACTATGCATTGGTCAAGGATCCCACGCTCAAGGTCCGATACGTCAACAGCGAGGAATTCACCAACGAATTCATCGAGGCACTGCAGACCCCGGCCCAGAGCCAGAACCGCATCGCAGAATTCAACCGCCGATACCGCGAGGTCGACGTGTTGCTCATCGACGACATCCAGTTCCTCGGCGGCAAGGAAGCGACCCTCGAACAGTTCTTCCACACGTTCAACGCGCTGCATCAGGCCAACAAGCGTATCGTCATCGCGTCCGATGTCGCGCCCAAGAACCTCAAGGGCTTCGAGGCACGACTCATCTCGCGTTTCGACTCCGGACTCACAGTCGATGTCAAGCCGCCTGATCTTGAGACCCGCATCGCTATTTTGCGCATGATGGCTTCGATGAACGGCACTTCGACACCGAATGACGTGCTGAATCTGATCGCGGAGCGCTTCACCGAGAACATCCGCGAGCTGGAAGGCGCCCTGATTCGCGTGAGCGCGGTGGCATCGCTGAGCAGTCAGCCGGTGACCCGCGCGCTTGCCGAGCAGACGCTGCAGGACTTCTTCACCACCGACGTGGAAATCAAGCCGACCGACATCATCGGGCAGACGGCGAAGTACTTCCATCTGACATTCGACGACATCGTCGGGCGCGCGCGAACGAAAAACATCGCGCTGGCCCGTCAGGTCGCCATGTATCTTGCCCGTGAGATGACCAGCATGAGCCTAGTCGATATCGGCGAAGTGTTCGGCGGCCGCGATCACACCACGGTCATGCACGCGTATACCCGCGTCAGCGATGATATGCAGGAAAAGCCTGAAATTTACAACTACGTGACCGAGCTGACCGCGCGCCTCAAGCAGCGCGGCAATGAGTGACGACAGTCGTTTTCTCTCGGCTGTGCAATGGTCCCGTCTGGCACAATCGCGCTGAGACACCAAAAAACGCCTTTTTTCGTCGCTGTGCGTGATTCTGCTGGATGAAGGCCTGATTCGTCACCGTCGACAGGACCTATCAGACTCAAATAATATAGACATACATATTTAATCTGTACAATAAAACGGGCGCAACACGCCGAACGATCTGCTGCTTGAAGGAAAAGTTATCCACATGCTTATTCACAAATGTGGGTAGAGCCTGCGGATAACTTGTGGACTACTGCACATTTTTTGTGGATGAACAGTGGATTAATCCACAGGAAATGTGGACAATCAAAACAGTTCGCCGAAAATGTGGATAACTCGGTACTTATGCACATTTTGTCCGGAAAGTTATCCACATAATCTGTGGGTTACTCAGCCCATATAAACACAAGGATTCGCGCAGTTATCCACACTATCCACAGGGCTTATTACTACGACTATCTTATTTCTCTTTCGATAACCGTCGTGATGATAACTCACTTCGCGCATGAGAAAAAACAATCCGAACATGACCCGCTAGAATGTTGCCGAGCACATCGTGAAATGAGGGAACCCATGAAAGTAGAAATCGATTCCGCGGCTCTCGCCGACGCCGTAGCCTGGACGACCCGCGTCATTGACGCCCGCCCGGCGAGCCCCATCCTTGCAGGTATCCAGCTCGAAGCCATCGACGGCACCCTTCAACTGTCCGCGTTCAATTACGAGATTTCCGCACGTCACCACATCGAGGCCGGTATTGACGAACCCGGAACCGCACTGGTACTCGGCAAACTCCTCGCCGACATCACCAAGTCGCTGCCTGCCGAAAAGACCTACCTGTCGACCGACGGCTCCACCATGACCATCAACTCGGGCAAGTCCACGTTCACCATGCAGCTCATGCCCGATGCCGAATACCCGGATCTGCCGGTCGTGCCGGCAAAGCTCGGCCAGGTCGACGCACTCACGTTCATCCAAGCCGTAACCCAGGCCAGCGTCGCGGTATCCCGCGAGGAGAACCGCCCGGTGCTGACCGGCGTGCGCATGCAGTTCGACGGCGACAAAGTCACCATGACCTCGACCGACCGTTTCCGCCTGTCCCGCGCCACGTTCACCTGGACGCCGCAGAACATCGACACCTCTACGACCACACTGGTGCGCGGATCCCTGTTGCGCGACGTCGCCCGTGCACTTGACGATCACCAGAACGTCGTCATCGATTTCGACGCCGACAACCCCACGCTGCTCGGTTTCGAGAACGCCGGACGCGTCTCGACATCCCAGCTGATCGACGGCGAATTCCCTGCGGTCGACCGCCTGTTCGCCGACGAATACCCGATTCAGGCCGTCATCGACAAACAGCTGCTGATCGCCGCCATCAAGCGCGTCGCGCTGGTCGCCGAACGCAACGCCCCGATCCGCATGGTGTTCTCCGGCCAGGAAGTCACCCTGTCCGCCGGCGCCGTGGACGAAGCCCAGGCGCAGGAAATGCTGGACATCGACATGGACGGCGAGGACATCACCGTCGCGTTCAACCCGTCCTACCTGATCGAAGGCCTGAGCGCCATCACTGAGCCGTTCGTGCGCATGAAGATGACCACGGCCGTCAAGCCCGTCGAATTCAACGGCCAGCAGGAGGCGGACAGCGACGAATCGATGGATTACCGCTATCTGCTCGTCCCGATGCGTTTCAACAGCTGAGCCCGACGGCTGAACACTGGAATCCGAATCGAATCGCCGGCACCGCCGAAACACACGGTGCCGGCGATGACATGACAGGAGCCCATCTTGTACATTTCGCGTCTTGCGCTTGACCATTACCGGTCATGGAACCATTGCGTGCTCGACCTCACGCCGGGCATCAACATCCTGCAGGGGGCGAACGGGCTTGGGAAAACCAACATCGTCGAAGCGGTGGAAGTGCTGTCCACGGGTCTGAGCCATCGCACATCCAGCTCGGTTCCGCTGGTGCAGCGCGGCGAACATGCAGCGACGATCCGGGCCAATATCGAATCCGTGACGGATCCGGAGCCCGCTGATGATGGCGTCAATACCAGCGCTGATGCCGTGGATATCTCGGACATGAAACCGGTCCGGCAGACAGAGACCACCACCCTTGAGGCCACGATTGCGGTACGCGGCGCCAACCGCGCCCGCATCAACAGCGGGCAGTCGCGGTATTTGCGGGAGATTCTCGGCACGCTGCCGACCGTGAGCTTCACCCCGGAGGATCAGCAGCTTGTGGCGGGCGACCCCGCCGTGCGCCGCTCGTTCATCAACCAGGTCGCCTCGCTGCTGATTCCCGGATATGCGAACCGGTTGCAATCATTCACGCACGTCGCCAAGCAACGGGCGGCACTGCTCAAACAGCTCGGTCAATGGCAGCGTGCAGGATCCCCGATTGACGCCGCGCTCAGCGGGCTGGAGATCTGGACCGGACAGTTCATCGAGGCGGGAGTCGCGCTCAGCCGCGACAGGCAGCGCATCATCGCGGAACTGAACAAGTCGTTCGGCCCGCTGTATGCCAGATTGGCCGGTGTGGCGGGCGACTTGCCGTCCAATGCGGAAATTCAGGATGCCGCGCAGGATGGTGGTGAGCAGGCAGCGGTCGAATACGTGCCGTCATTCGACGAGATCCTTGGAACACAGGCGCCCGAACCGCTGATAAGTCAGCATTTCCAGCGCATCTATCCCGGCGAGGTGTCTCGCGGCGTCAATCTGATCGGCCCGCAACGAGATGACCTGTTGGTGACGCTCAATGGCATGCCGGCCAGGGAATTCGCCTCCAACGGCGAGATGTGGACGTTGGCCCTGGCATTGAAGATGGCACAATACCAGGCCCTCTGCGAGTATTTCGACACCAGGCCGGTAGTGATCCTCGACGATGTGTTCGCTCAGCTTGACGAATCGCGCCGCACCGAGATCCTGCGTTTTGCCGCGGCTCAGGATCAGGTACTGATCACCGCGGCCGCGGAAAGCGATATTCCGATACTACCGGCGAATGAGTCGACAGAATCCGGCGAGATACCGGTGAACCGCATCGCAGTGGCCGATCTCAAACGGCGCGACGAAGCGGATGCCGAGAGGGCCGGCGAACAATGACCGAACCCCGCAAGACGAATACGCCGAGCGGGCCGGGGGCACCGAGCGGGCCCGACAAGCCGGGCAGCGCGGTCAAGCCGGACAATGTACACGATTCGCACGAGCCGATTTGCGCGACCCTGCATCTCGACCAGCGCAAACTGCCCGCCACGGTGTTCGAGCACATCGCCAAGATGGCGGGAAGAAGGCATCAGCGGATGATTGACGCCGAGGCCGCATGGGAGAACTTCGGCAAGCCGGGCCGCGACCCGAGCACCTTGGGCAGCGTAACGGCGCTGATTGCGAATAACGGTCATTGGATACCGTATCTGAAAATCGCGCAGCTGCGCAATCACTGGGATCAGGTGGTAGGACCGGTCATCGCCCAGCATTCGCAGGTCATCGGGCTGCGCGACGGAGTCATGACCATCCGTGCCGATTCCGCGGCTTGGGCCACCCAGCTCACCTACCTGATTCCGCAGCTGGAACGTACCATCAAGGAGCGCCTGCAGGGGTTGGACGTCCACAAGATCCAGGTAACAGGCCCCCGTGCCGCGACATTTCGCGGCTCAAGGATGAAGAGGCGCTAAATTCGCTCAGAGAGCCAAAGTCCCCGTAGACGGGTAGGATTGGCGGATAATAGGTTCAGCGCTTAGAAACCCCCGTTATTCGCGTTTTAGAGCGTATCGCCCGCAGAACAACCTTTCATGACGAAAGAATATGCAGGAAGGAAACCGTTAGTGGCAGTTCTTGAATCGGATTCCGAACATGAATCCCGTGACGAGTCCGGCATGCCTGAGCAGGCTCCGGGCAGCGGTCTGACGGCGAGCAGCGCCGAGCAGCATGACCGCGAGGTCGACGAAGCCATCGCCCAGGACGAGCTCGATGACGCCCAGCTTGACGACACCTTATCGCCCGACCATTATGACGCCAGCGACCTGAAGGTGCTGGAAGGCCTTGAGGCGGTGCGCATCCGCCCGGGCATGTACATCGGCTCCACCGGCCCGCGCGGTCTGCACCACCTGGTCTACGAGATCGTCGACAACTCCGTCGACGAGGCACTGGCCGGCTACGCCACGCATATCGAAGTGACGATCCTGCCGGACAACGGCATCCGCGTCGTTGACGACGGTCGAGGCATCCCGGTCGACGAAGTTCCCGGCGAAGGCGTCTCCGGCGTCGAGACCGTGATGACCAAGCTGCACGCCGGCGGTAAATTCGGCGGCGGCGGATACGCGGTGTCCGGCGGCCTTCACGGTGTCGGCATCTCCGTGGTCAACGCGCTGTCGACGCGAGTCGATATCGAAGTGCGGCGCCAGGGATTCCACTGGACCCAGACATACGTCAACCAGCATCCGACGGCCCGCCTCGCCAAGGGCGCCCCGATGGCCGAGGATGAGTCGACCGGCACTTCCGTGACGTTCTGGCCCGATGCGGCGATCTTCGAAAGCACGGTATACGACTTCGAGACGCTGCGCTCCCGCTTCCAGCAGATGGCGTTCCTGAACAAGGGACTGAAGATTTCACTCACCGACCTGCGCGAGCCGGATCTGGCCGGCGACGAAGTGGCCGGCGATGACGATTCCACCGAGCCGAAGCACCAGAGCGTGACTTACCAGTACATGAACGGCATCAAGGATTATGTCTCGTACCTGGTCAAGTCTCGCAAGGCCACTCCCGTCGAGGAGGATGTCATCGATTTCGAGGCCGAAGACCTCAAGATCGGCATCTCGGCCGAGGTCGCGATGCAGTGGACCACCGCGTATTCCGAGGCTGTGCACACGTTCGCGAACACGATCTCCACCACAGAAGGCGGCACGCACGAAGAAGGCTTCCGTGCAGCGCTGACCTCGCTGGTGAACCGGTATGCGCGAGACAAGAACATCCTCAAGGAGAAGGATGACAACCTCTCCGGCGACGATGTGCGCGAAGGCCTGACCGCCGTCGTGTCCGTCAAGCTGACCACTCCTCAGTTCGAAGGGCAGACGAAGACCAAGCTCGGCAACTCCGAGGCGAAGACCTTCGTGCAGCGCGTGATGACCGACAAGCTCGGCGACTGGTTCGACGCGCACCCCGCAGAGGCCAAGAACATCATCCAGAAGGCCATCGAAGCCTCCCGTGCCCGCATCGCGGCGAAGAAAGCCCGCGAGAACACCCGGCGCAAGTCGATTTTCGAGTCGGCCGGCATGCCCGACAAGCTCAAGGACTGCCAGTCCAGCAACCCCGAAGAGTGCGAGCTGTTCATCGTCGAGGGTGATTCGGCAGGCGGCTCCGCCATTCAAGGGCGAAACCCGGAAACGCAGGCCATCCTGCCGCTTCGAGGCAAGATTCTTAACACCGAACGCGCCTCCATCGACCGCATGATGAAGTCCGACACCATCGAGTCGCTGATCACCGCGGTCGGCGGCGGCTATGGCGAGGAATTCGACGTGAGCAAGGTGCGCTACCACAAGGTCATCATCATGGCCGATGCAGATGTGGACGGTGCCCATATCGCCACGCTGAACCTGACGCTGTTCTTCCGTTACATGCGACCGATGATCACCGCAGGATACGTGTATGTGGCCATGCCTCCGCTGTACCGTCTCAAGTGGACGCGCGGCGATCATGATTACGTGTACACCGACCGCGAACGCGACGAGAAACTCGCCCAGGGCAAGGCCGCAGGCCGGCAGCTGCCCAAGGGCGAAGGCATCCAGCGCTACAAGGGTCTGGGCGAGATGACCTACCAGGAGCTGTGGGAGACCACCATGGATCCTGAGCACCGCATCCTGAAGCAGATTCACATCGAGGATGCCGCGGCAGCGGACGAGACCTTCTCGATGCTGATGGGCGACGACGTGGAACCGCGCCGTCTTTTCATCCAACGCAATGCCAAGGATGTGCGCTTCATCGACGCTTAAGGTTCTAATCCAAGCCCCCGCCGGCGGGGGCTGTCAGCACAGCTGACTGGGGGGTGGTCCCGATCCACCCGATGACAGCGACAGAAACGACGTCCAACATACGGTCGAACAGAATTTAACCAAAGGACAACCAAGTGGCAGACGAAAACAGCAACGGCACCGACCTGCCGGAGCAGAACGACGAGCGTGCCGAACACTCGATGGAGCCCATCAGCCCTCAGGCCAACGAACAGTTGGTCCTCGACGACAATCGCGTGGCCCACACCGACATCCAGAAGGAGATGCGTCAGTCGTACCTCGACTATGCCATCTCCGTCATCGTCGAACGAGCCCTTCCGGATGTGCGCGACGGCATGAAGCCGGTGCACCGCCGCATCGTGTACGCGATGTATGACGGCGGCTACCGTCCTGATCGCGGCTATTCCAAGTGCGCCCGACCCGTCGCCGACGTGATGGGCAACTACCACCCACACGGCGACGCCGCGATCTACGATTCGCTGGTGCGCATGGCCCAGCCGTGGTCGATGCGATACACGCTGGTCGACGGGCAGGGCAACTTCGGCTCGGCCGGTGACGACCCGCCCGCAGCCATGCGTTACACCGAGTGCCGCATGATGCCGCTTGCGATGGAAATGGTGCGAGACATCGACAAGGACACCGTCGACTTCGTGCCCAACTACGATGGCCGTACGCAGGAACCCACCGTGTTGCCCGCGCGCTTCCCGAACCTGCTGGCCAACGGCTCGTCCGGCATCGCCGTCGGCATGGCGACCAACATTCCGCCGCACAACATGCGCGAGCTGGCGGAAGGCGTGCATTGGACGCTCGATCATCCCGAAGCGAGCCGTGAAGAGCTGCTGAACGCACTCATCGGCATCATCAAGGGACCGGACTTCCCGACCGGCGCCACGATCCTCGGCCACAAGGGCATCGAGCAGGCGTACCGCACCGGCCGCGGCCTGATTACGATGCGCGCGGTGGTCAACACCGAGGAGATCAAGGGCCGTATGTGCCTGGTGGTCACCGAGCTGCCGTATCAGGTGAATCCCGACCGTCTGGCCGCTTCCATCCGAGAAGGCGTGCGCGACGGCAAGATCCAGGGCATCGCCGACATGCGCGACGAGACGTCGGGCCGTACCGGCCAGCGACTCGTGCTCGTGCTCAAGCGCGACGCCGTGCCGAAGGTCGTGCTCAACAACCTGTACAAGCACTCCCAGCTGCAGCAGACGTTCGGCGCGAACATGCTCGCGCTGGTCGACGGCGTGCCGCGCACGCTGAGCCTCGACGCCTTCATCCGCCATTGGGTGAACCACCAGCTCGAAGTCATCGAACGCCGTACCCGTTACCTCAAGCGCGAGGCCGAGGAACGCGACCACATCCTGCAGGGCCTGCTCAAGGCCATGGACGCCATCGACGAGGTCATCCGCCTCATCCGCTCCAGCCAGGGCCGCGAGGACGCCCGGCCGAAGCTGATGGAGTTCCTTGACATCGATCAGGTGCAGGCCGACGCCATCCTTTCCATGCAGCTGGTTCGACTGGCCAACATGGAACGCCAGAAGATCATCGACGAGCATGAGGAACTCATGCGCAAGATTGCCGACTACAACGACATCCTCGCCAAGCCGGAACGCCAGCGTACGATCGTCGGCGACGAGCTCGACGAGATCGTCGCGAAATACGGTGACGAACGTCGCACGAAGATCCTCCCCTACTCGGGCGAGATGAACGTCGAAGACCTGATCGCCGAGGAGAACGTGGTGGTCACCGTCACGCACTCCGGCTTCATCAAGCGCACCAAGGCCAACGAATACCGTGCACAGCATCGCGGCGGCAAGGGCATCAAGGGCGCCAAGCTGCGTGAGGATGACGTGGTGGATCACTTCTTCCTCACGTCCACGCATAACTGGCTGCTGTTCTTCACCAACAAGGGCCGCGTCTACCGCATCAAGGCGTACGAGCTGCCCGAAGGCTCGCGCGATTCCAAGGGCCAGCACGTGGCGAACCTGCTGCAGTTCGGTCCCGACGAGACGATTCAGACCGTGCTGTCGATTCCGAACTACGAGGTCGCCAAGTATCTGGTGCTTGCCACCCGCACCGGCAAGGTCAAGAAGACCGCGCTGGCCGAGTACGATTCGCCGCGTCAGGGCGGACTCATCGCGGTTCGTCTCGCGGCCGACGAGGAGACCGGCGAGCCCACGGACGAGCTGATCGGCGCCGCGCTGTGCAACGCCGCAGACGACATCATCCTCGTCTCCAAGCAGGGCATGAGCCTCAAGTTCGCGGCGGACAACGACCAGCTGCGTCCGATGGGACGCCAGACCGCCGGCGTGCAGGGCATGAAGTTCCGCGGGGATGACGAACTGCTCGCCATGGACGTGGTTCCGGAGGACTCCAAGCAGGACCTGCTCGTGGTCACCAATGAGGGCTTCGCCAAGCGCACCGCGATCAGCGAATACCGACTGCAGGGGCGTAACGGCTTCGGCGTCAAGGCGGTACAGCTCGCCGAAGGTCGCGGATCGCTGGTCGGTGCCCTGATCGTAAGCGAAGACGATCAGGTCATGGCGATCATGAAGTCCGGCAAAGTGATCCGTTCCAACGTCACCGAAGTCAAGCGCACCGGCCGCACCACGCAGGGCGTGACGCTCGCTAAGCCCGACAAGGGCGACGAGATTATCTCCATCGCCCGCAACGAGGAAACCGGCGAAGACGAAGTCGAGACGACGGATGATACGGCTGCGGTCGCATCCGCGACCACGTCTCCCGATACGGCCGAAAACACTCCGGATACCGCGGATAGCGTCGCATCCGGCAGTGATTCGGGCGCGGCATCTGACGAGAATGTGAACAACACGGATGACGAGGCATAATCGTCTCAGAAAACTGGTAGCCTCGGCTAAGAGTCATCGGGGAACGACAAGGAGCAACGATGAGTGACAACCTCGAACCCGGACGGACCGACATGTTCGTGCCCGGTCCGCATGACAATGCAGAACCGCACGAAGGTGTCCGCGAAAGCGCCCCTCGGGTCGCGCGCTCTATTTCCAACCAGCCGCAGTCGGAGAGCGAGCCGCGCGCCAACAAAACGCGTGCGTCCCTGCGTTCGCCGCGCCGTTCGACGCCGCGCGCCCGCCGCATGAACCTGTCGCTGACCCATGTGAACGCATGGTCCGTGGCGAAGGTGACGTTCATGCTGTCAATCGCCGGCGCGATCATCGAAGTGCTTGCCGCCGCCTTGGTCTGGCTGCTGCTTGACGCGGTCGGCGTGTTCGACCAGCTGAACAATATCGTCTCGTCCACCGGTCTGGCCGCCGACAGCCTGAACCTGTCCAGCGTGTTCAGCCTGTCCACGGTACTGTCGGTGGTCACCATTCTGGCGATCGTCGGCGTCGTGCTGGTGACGCTCCTCGCCACCATCATCGCGCTGCTGTACAACGTGATCAGCGCGCTGGTCGGCGGCGTACATATCACTCTGGGCGACGACTGATCCAATCGAATCCCTGATACATCCCGTTACGAACCCCGCGGAGGCAACGCCCGCGGGGTTTGTATATCTCATCATCGCCGGCGCAGGAAAAGACCACACCGCCGCTTCGTGGAAGCCGTCCGCTCAGGCCTTCAAGGAGGCCAAGGTTCGTGGCGTTGCCGCTGATTGGCGGCAGCGCCACATGACCGCGTTGCCGGCGCGGGTTTGTCAGCACATGACGACGAATAATGGGAGTTCCCGATGCTCGGGAACCCCCATTATGTTGTTGATAGGAAAATCACGCTCTCAAAACTCGCAGATACAGACCATTTTTGTTGAATTCGGCCCTGTATCTGCGAGTTTTGAGAGCGTGAGCTCGCGATAATCAGGCCGTGAACCTCACCGAAGCCCATGTGACCGGTGGCAACGAAACAGTCACCCGACCCTCATCAAGCGCGGCGGATAGCGGATGCAAGGTGACGCCGTCCGGCTCGTCGGCCGTATTGGTGCGGTAGATATCGTCGCTGGGCGGCATCTGCGAGCTGGTGACGGACGGCCACTCCCCCAGCCTAGGCAACGATGTCAGGTCGATTGTCACATCATGGGTGTTGTGCTCGTCACGGTTGACGAGCAGAATCATGCCTTCGCGAGTCTTTTGATCCCAAGTGGCCACCGCGACCGTGAAGAGCCGTAAGGCCGGCAGCGGCACCGGTTCCGCATGGGCACAGTACACGGACGAACTCGCCACCGCATTGACCACCGCCGACACGAAGGCCGGTGAGCCGCAGTACGTGACCACCACGTTCACCGTGCCCGCCGACGCCGCGCCTGAAGGCGCTCTGTGGCTGAGCTTCTCCGACATGGGCCTCGTCGATGACGCCAACGGCTACATCGACGATGTGGTGCTCGTCCGCTCCGACTCCAAGCCGACGCTGAAGACCACCGCGTTCACGCCGAACGTCGCCGAGGGTGAAACCGCCTCCGCATACGTGGAGCTCGACGGTCAGCCCGCCGCGAAGGAGGTCTCCGCCAACAAGAACGCAACCGTCGACGAAGTGGCCACCGCACTGAAAACCTCATCGCCGCACAGAACGCCCTGCCCGAGAAGCCGAAGCCGGCGGCCGTCGAATCGATCAAGGTGGCCGCGAAGCCCGCCAAGACCGAGTACACGGTCGGCGACACGTTCTCCGCCGATTGTCTGAAGGTCGTCAAGGTCATGTCCGACAAGACCGAACCGGGAAAGAAGCCTGGCGCGCAGAAGCCTGCCGGTCAGCAGAACGTCTGTCCAAGACCGGTGCCTCGGTGGCTGGCGTGGCCGGTGCGTTCGCGCTGCTGCTCGCCGCCGGTGTGGCCGTGACGGTCAGCCGCAAGCGCCGTGCGTGAGCGGCCGGTTTGCGTTCCTAAGTGCGCGCCGAAACGACGATCGTGCGCACTTAAGAACGCAAACAGAGCCATTTGCGTTCTTATGTTCGCGCACTTGTCGTTTCGGCGCGCACTTAGGAACGCAAACCGGCCGTACCTGCTGCTGTTGCGTTGCTGCGCCGTCACGCCGTTGTGCCGTCACGCCGTCGCTGCCGTCCGGGGAACGTCGAAGGACGCGAAACGGGCCTGCGACAAATCATGCAACAGGCCCGTTTCTCAATGCCGGACCACGCCGGCTAAATCCGTGATCCGCGAGAACCCGCGAAAATCAGCGGTGGGTGGTGCCCTCATAGGTGTCGCTCCACGTCAGCGACGCCACGCCGTCGGCGATGGAAATCGGCATCTGTACGATCGGCGAGTTGCCGAGGTCATGCTCCTGCCAGCGGTCGCCGATGAACAGGAAGTGCTCGCTGTTGTACGGGTCGTCGTCCAGCGGCACCACGATATCGACCTGCGAATCGTAGGTCTTCGCACCCTCCGGCGCGAACAGCTTCCACTCGCTCCACGGGCCGTGCAGGTCGGTGGCGGTGGAGTACTTGTTGTCGTTGGTGTCCCAGCTGGTCAGTTGCGAGCCGAACCAGTAGTACAGGCCGTCCTTCTTGATGATGGTCGGCGATTCCAGGCCGTATGGGTAGTCGGTGGCACGCTCGCAGGCGACATCCTCGACGATGGTGAGGTAGTCGTCGGCGAGACGGTAAATGTGCGTGCCATGGTCGCGGTCCTCGCTCATGATGTAGCCGCTGCCGTCCTCGTCCTGGAAGACGCCGATGTCACGGCTCAGGTAGCCGCGCCACGTGATGGTGGTCTGGAATGCGAACGGGCCGGTCGGGGCGTCGGCCACGGCGACGCCGATGTGCGCGTATCCGTAGTCGGGCGTTTCGGCATGAATATACATGACATATTTGCCGGTGGCGGGGCAATGCAGCACCTTCGGCCGCTCGCCGATACGGTCGGCGGCGAGGGCGGAGCCGTCTTCTTGCACATCAAGTACGATGCCGTGGCTGCGCCATGCGATGAAATCGGTGGTTGTATAGCAGCACACGCCCTGGAACAAATTGCCGTTTACCTTGTTCTCGCCATATGCATACCAGGTGTCGCCGAATTTTTGCAGACCGATGCCGTGCAGCTGGGCAACGTCGCCCGAGGTGTCGTGAGGCAGAAAAGCTCCGAATCTATCAGCCATGATTTCCCCTTTCGTGATTATCTGCTGTTGATTATCTGTCGTGTCCGCAACTGCTTGTGACCGGTTACAGACTGAACCATTGTATCGTGAAAACCTTGCCGACATACGGAAGAATCGGAGTGCGCCCAGCGGTGGCGCTCCGGCAACGGCCGCGTGGGGTCGTGCGTTGCAATATGAGGCTCTCAGAACTCGCAGATACAAGGGACTATTCGTTATTTTCGCCTTGTATCTGCGAGTTTTGAGAGCGTGGTTCTTCCTAGATCACGCCGATTGGCGCTCCGCGATGGTCGTCGGCAGCAGCTGCACGTAATGCGGCTCCACGATGTCGCCTTGCAGCATGGACAGCAACAGCCGCGACATCGTCTCGCCGTGCAGCTGCGAATCCTGCCGCACGGTGGTCAGCTTCGGGTTCGCCAGCAGGGCGATTGGCGAATCGTCGAATCCCGTGACCGCGATGTCGTCCGGCACCCGATACCCGAACCGGTTCAACTGGTTGATGACGCCCAGCGCGATGCTGTCGTTGGCGCACACGAATCCGTCCAGCTCGTCAAGCATGGGTTGGAACTCGACCACGGCCATTTCGCCGCTGGTGCCCTCCCAGTCGTCCGCGTAGTAGACGTGGCGCTCGTTGAACCGGTCACCCATCGCCGCCTTGAAGCCGTCGAAGCGGTTGTTCGACGATGGTGAGTATCCGGGGCCGCACACGTACACCAGCTTGGTCCTCCCCTGGTCGAGCAGGTAGCGCGTGATGTCGCGCTGCCCCTCGGTGTTGGTGAAGTCCACGGCCGGGAACGGCAGGTTCTCGCGTTCGCTGACTTCCGAGAGGACCACCGGCCGCTTGACCGATGCGAACGTGTTGGCGAGCATGCTGTCCTCGCTCAGTGAGAACAGCAGGTACCCGTCCGAAAAGTCGCTTTGCACCAGCTGCGCGATGCGGCGCGTGGAGTCCTCGCTGTTGGCGATCAGCGTGACCATCTGGTAGCCCGCATCGCCGAGGACCTGGTTGGCGCCGGCCATCGCCCTTGACATACTGGCCTGCGCGATGGTCTCGTTCGATTCGACCTGGATGATCAGCGCGACGGTGAGCGTGCGGCGTTGCGCGAGTGAGCGTGCGGCGTTGTTCGGCGTGTACTGTGATTTGGTGATGGCTGCTGCGATGCGTTCGGCTGCGTCCTGCGAGACGTGGGTGTTGCCGTTCAGATACCGGGAGACCGTTCCGTACGATACTCCCGCGAGACGGGCGACGTCGCGGATGGTCGGTTTTTTCTGTGCATCGTCCATGGAATCCATGGCATCGGTGTTTGCTTCGTGTTGCTGGATATTCGCCGGTTGCTTATCGCTGTTCTGGTCTACCGGTGTTTCGTTGGAGCGTGCAGACGACTTCGTCCGAGTGCGGTTCGCCAGACGCCGGGTCGGTTTGCCGCTCGTTGATGCTACCTTGTTCGGCGCGTGAATAGTTGTTGACATCATTGTTCCTTTACGCGTGCGGCCGTCGTCGGACGACCGCGTACAGGTTCGAGTATACGCAGATGATGTAAACGGTCACAAGGGGGTGTCTGTCGTTGTGCCGGCCGTGGCATGCGGAGCCTTTCCTCAGTCGCGGTCCGCCGCCCGACCGCCGTGTGGCTCGCCATCCGTGGCTCGCCTGTGTCGACGCATTCCGACATGGCCGCGCAATCTGTTGTATTTCGCGTTCGCGTTCGGATAATGCGGGGCATAGTCGTCCTGTCGGTTCCCGCGACGCGAGTACATTGAAATCATGACCGATCCGCTGCATATCCAACTCACCGCGCGCCCCACCGTGGACGACTGGCAGCCCGACTGCGTAATGGACGGCTACCAGCAGGCGACGATCCATCTTGGCCATGATGACGAAGGCGATATCGTCGCCACATTCGTGCGCCGGGACCCCTCGAAGCTGCCCATGAGCGCGCGATGGAGGCGTCAGCGGTTCGCGCTGCGCGGGCACCGGCTCGCGGTGATGTACGTGCACGGGTGGAACGACTATTTCTACCGCCGTCACGAATCCGAGTTCTGGGAATCGCTTGGCATTCCCTTCTACGCCGTCGATCTGCGCAAGTTCGGGCGGTCGTTGCGGGATGGCCAGACCCCTGGATATATCGAGGATCTGCACGATTATGCGGCGGAATTCAACGCCCTACGCGACCTGGTCGTCGCCGAGCAGGGCGAGCAGGTGCGCATCCTGCTGGTCGCCCATTCGCAGGGCGGGCTGAGCTCGGTGCTGTGGCTGAATTCGCAGCGGCCGCATCACGTCGAGGCGGTCGCGCTGGACTCGCCTTGGCTGGAATTGCAGGGCAACCGCATGTTCCGCATACTGTCGACGCCCGTGGTTCAGGCGTTCCAGCTGGGCGGCGGCAAAACGGTGATGCCGATGCGCGATCCGGGGTTCTACGGCCGTTGCATCGATTGCGAGACCGGCGGCGACTGGGATTATCTGCGCCATCCGCTGGTGGACCCGCAGCGTTTCTTTCCCCGCGCCGGGTGGATGCGGGCGATCTACAATGCGCAGGCCGAGGTGTCGCGCCGGCTCGACATCCGCATTCCCGTGCTGGTGTGCACGTCCGACCGGACCATGCTGCAGCCCACATGGGATGAGGCGATGCGCGAGACGGATTCCGTGCTGGACATCACGGCGATTCGCCAGGCGGCGCTCAACCTCGGCGATGTGGTGACGTTGGCGACGATTCGCGGCGGCCTGCATGATCTGAGCCTGTCGCGGCCGGCCGCGCGGCGTAGGTATTTCAGGATCGTGGCCGACTGGGCCTCTCTGATGGCGTGGCGGAGGGTGATTCCGCCTGCGCATCTGCGCACCGCGTTGGACGCAGTCGCGGCGGCCGGCAGTCATGTCGGTGGCGTGAATCCCGATGTCGGCCCCGACGCAAAATCCTGAGGTCCCGCAACGGCTCGCGGCCGGCGTCCAGCCGCGAGCCTGCGCAGGTCACGCCGACTGCCGCACCACCAGCTCGGTCGGCAACATCACCGTACGCGGCGAGTCTATGCCGTGAATCTTTTTGATGACGATGTCGGCCATCACTTTGCCGCGCATCTCCATGTGCTGATCGACAGTGGTGATCTGCGGGTTCGACTCCCTCAGCATCCGCGCGCCGTGGCTGGCGGTAAAAAGCCATTTCTGCCATTGGATTTCCTTATGGCGGTTTGGGTTAGATGACGGGCAACCCCTTGCTACAATGAGAGGGCTTATAAATCCGTTTGTCTTAAGCAAAACCTCAAGAGTGACGCAACACTCTTGGGGTATTTTCATCAGGCGGAACCCCGCCAAACACGTTCGAATAAACAAAATCCGGCAGCCAAAGCAACCGGGACAATGTTCAAGCGTCAACTAGATCGCGCGCTATCGCATGGTGTATCATGTCATCACGCCCAACGCCCAACCGCCTAGCTTTCGCGTCAACCAACGCCAACAGGTCCGCGGAAACACCCAACGAGACAATATCGGGATAATCGGCGTCCACCGGGAAAATAGGACCATGCATCACAGGTCCCTTACTTCCACCGTAATCGCCACGCTCGGCGGCTTCGCCCCAACGGTCAAACTCGGCATCACTAATCACAACACACTTCCTACTTTCATTTCACAACGCCGATAATATCGGCTGAACATTAATATTTCGTGGACTAGCCACGCCATAAAGACGCGCCTAGCCGGTAAGCCTGTTGATCTGGCGAAGCCGTTCGCTGCGGACGGCAAGGTCACGGTGACGGTGGCGCTCAAGGGCACGGACTTCGCGAAGTCCTTCGAGGTGACTGTCAAGTCCGCCGACAAGACAGCTCTGAACGAGGTGATCGCGGAGGCCGGCAAGCTCGCCGAGACGGATTACGAGTCCGTCTCGGACGAGTTCGAGGCCGCGTTGAAGGTCACCGCCGACGAGGACGCGACTCCCGCCCAGGTGGCTGACGCGCTTGCCGCGCTGCAGGCCGCCCGGAAGGCTCTGGTGAAGGTCGATGGCGAGAAGCCCGGCCCGCAGGAGCCGTCCACCAAGCCCGAGCCGCAGAAGCCGGCGGTCAAGCCGAGCCCGAACGGCAAGGTGGATGCCACCGAGCCGAGCGGCCTGAGCAAGACGGGTGCCTCGACGATGGCGTTCGCCGTGGCCGCGGTCCTGCTGCTGGCCGCCGGTGCCGGCGTGGTGCTGCTGCGTCGCCGCGCCGAGTAAGGCGCGAGTCGCCATCCCAAGATTCTGGCATGTCGGGATGGCCGCCGCTGAAAAATCGGTGGCGGCCATCATTCTCCGCCGGCATGTCGTGACGACTGATTGCATGGGGCGCTTGATGCGGACGGGATGCTCCCGAGAGCCGCCTTCCCGGCCGCATTTTTCGTTGTTGCGGGAATCGCACTCTCAAAACTCGCAGATACGGGCCGTTTTTGTTGGATTTAGCCTTGTATCTGCGAGTTTTGAGAGCGCGGGGTGGTGGCAGCCCGTGCCTCATCCCGTAAAGATCCCGTTTCTGGCCTGCGGGATGGGACTTTCTCCGGATGCGGGGGCAATCGACATGATGGCGACCCGGTGATCGCGCGCCGCCCCCGTTGGCGGGGAGCTGCCGCGAAGCGACTGGGGCGGCCAAACCTGCTGCAGGACACAAAAGGCCCGCCGAAACCAATGTGAATACTGGTTTCGGCAGGCCTTCGCGCTATCCGCGAATGCGCACCAAACGTTACGCGCCTACGCGATCACAGGATGCCCTGCGCGACCATGGCGTTGGCGACCTTGACGAAGCCGGCGGCGTTGGCGCCGAGCATCAGGTCACCCTCGTGGCCGTACTCCTTGGCGGCGGCCAGGGAATCGGCGACGATGGTCTCCATGATGTTCTTGAGCTTGGCGTCGACCTCTTCGAAGGACCACGACAGACGGTAGCTGTTCTGGCTCATCTCCAGACCGGAAACGGCGACGCCACCGGCGTTCGCCGCCTTGGCGGGGCCGTACAGCAGACCGTTCTTCTGGTAGACCTCGATGGCCTCCGGGGTGGACGGCATGTTCGCGCCTTCGACGACGACCTTGCAGCCGTTCTTCACCAGAGCTTCGGCGGACTCGCCGTTGACTTCGTTCTGGGTGGCGCACGGCAACGCGATGTCACACGGCACGGTCCACACGCCGGAGCAACCCTCGTGATACTCGGCGGACGGCACGCGCTCGGCGTACTCCTTGATGCGGCCGCGCTCGACTTCCTTGATCTGTTTGACCACGGCCACGTCGATGCCGTTCGGATCGTAGACATAGCCGTTGGAGTCGGAGACGGTGACGACCTTGGCGCCCAGCTCCTCGGCCTTCTGCACGGCGTAGATCGCCACGTTGCCGGAGCCGGAGACCACGACGGTCTTGCCCTCGAAGGAGTCGTTCTTCAGCACGCGCAGGGCTTCCTGAGTGTAGTAGCACACGCCGTAGCCGGTGGCCTCGGTGCGGGCGAGCGAGCCGCCGAACTCCAGACCCTTGCCGGTCAGGACGCCGGAGTACTCGTCGCGGATGCGCTTGTACTGGCCGAACAGGTAGCCGATCTCGCGGCCACCCACGTTGATGTCGCCGGCGGGAACGTCGGTGAACTGGCCGATGTGGCGGCACAGCTCGGTCATGAACGCCTGGCAGAAACGCATCACTTCAGCGTCGGAACGGCCCTTCGGGTTGAAGTCGGAGCCACCCTTGCCGCCGCCCATGGGCAGCGTGGTCAGAGAGTTCTTGAGGATCTGCTCGAAGCCGAGGAACTTGATGACACCCTCGTTGACGGTCGGGTGGAAGCGCAGGCCGCCCTTGTACGGTCCGATGGCGGAGTTGAACTGCACGCGGTAACCACGGTTCACCTGCACCTTGCCCTCATCATCGGTCCAGGCCACGCGGAACTTCACCACGCGCTCCGGCTCGACGATGCGCTCCAGCACGCCTGCCTTCTCGTACTCCGGGTGCTTCTCGACCACCGGCTGGATGGTCTCGAACACCTCGCGTACAGCCTGCAGGAACTCCGGCTGGTCGCCGTCGCGCTGTTCGACCTGAGCATAGACGCGCTTCACGTACTCGTCAGTGAGCATAATTCTCCCCTTAATGGTTGGGTTATCAATAAGACGGTTTTATTGTAGGTGTGGTGTCAAGGGGCGACAAGAAATTGCTCAGGATGTGGCGCGGATGTGTGCGTCAGCTGAGCTGCAGCGTTTCGGCGACTTCGTCGACGATGCGGTGCATGGCCTGGCGCGCGTTGTCCGGACTGCTCTGCCAGATCGCCTGGGCGACGGCGTCGTGTGCGTCGAGGGCTTCCGGCTTGGGCTTTTGCGGGTACATGTGCAGTTCGACGCGTCCGGAGAGCACGGTGGCGATGATGGTGGATAGGGAAGCGAACATTTCGTTGCCGCTGTTGTGCAAGATCAGCGAGTGGAATTCGATGTCGAGCTTGTGGAATTCGTCGAGCCTGCCGTTCTCGCCGGTGTGCCGGAGCTCCGCTGCGAGCAGGGGGAGCCGCGATTTCACGTCGATCGGCGCGTATCGGGCGGCCGAGGTCGCTGCGGCCGGCTCGATGGCGAGGCGCAGTTCGGTGAGGGTGCGCAGCTGCTCCTCACGGTGTGTGGAGTGCAGCTTCCAATGGATGACCTGAGTGCTGAGCGCGTCCCACTCCTCGACCGGTTGGGAGACGAGCCCGATGCGTCGACGGACGGTGACGACTTTGGCTGTTTCGAGGCTTTTCGCGACTTCGCGTGCCACGGTTCGCGAGACGTCGAACCGGCGCTGGAACTCGGCGTCCCCACGACGGCCACCGCGGCGGCGCTTTACTCCCGGCAGGCTTCGCGCGGCGGCGCCGACGACATCCTGCGTGTGGTCTCCACGATGCGCGCCCAATTCGGCGGCCACGTGACCCGTGCCTGAAGCGGGGCGGCCGCGGAATGCCACGAGAATGATGCGATAGTCTGGGAGGTGACGATGCGCGGGTTGCAATCCGCGCATCCGGGCGCGGACACGAGCCTGCGCCTGCGAATCCTCTCACCATAGGAGGCGTCATGATCGATGGTTTCAAGAAGTTCATTTCCCGCGGCAATATGATTGACATGGCGGTCGGCGTCGTCATGGGCGGTGCGGTCACCGCCGTCGTCAATGCGATCGTCAACCATCTCATCAATCCGCTGATCGCCATGATCTTCGGCAAGCCGAACATGGACGGTCTGCTTGCGTTCACGTTCAACGGGGCGACCGTGTCGGTCGGTGCGATTCTGGGCGCATTGCTCAATTTCCTCATCATCGCCGTCGCCGTCTACTTCTTCATCCTGGTGCCGATCAACAAGTTCCGTGACATGTCCGATGCGTTGCTGGCGAAGGCGAAGCTCAAGGAAAGTGAGGCCGAGGACGCCGACGAAGGCAAGGAACCCGAGCCCACCGCCGAGCAGCAGACAATCGCGCTGCTCACCGAAATCCGCGACCAACTGGCCAAAGCCTAACCAGAACTCGCACCCCCGCTGTCGGGGCTATCGGCGAGCCGACTGGGCGCCGGCAATCGCATGCTCCTATTCGGCGAACTCGCTGTTTTCCGGGGATAATGCGTCACGCTGCGCGGGTACCGTCACCGTGTGCGGGGGCGCACAGAGTGACGGCATTCCGGAACCATTGCAATCACTGGGTTCTTGAAGAATGCGTCACGCTGTGCGGGCGCGCACGGTGACGGTACCCGCACAGCGTGACGCTCTGATGTCGCGAATCGCACCTGATTCCGTTCTCATAGGCGGCGTGCACTTAGGGACGCAACAACGGGTTATGCGCCCCGCGGCCAGGGGTGGCCGACCATGCGACCTTCGACCGCGGGGCACGCGCTCCGTCAGCTCCGCTTACGACGGAATGTGGCGATGAGACCGCCTCCGATGGCGAGCATTGCGGTACAGGTCAGCGCGACCAGGACGCTGGCACCAGTATGCGACAACTTTGTTTTGCCGTTGTCTGCCTGTTGCCCATTTGTCTTGTCATCCGGCTTCTGGTGGGTTGCTTGATCCGTCTCCTCGTCTGGTGCCGGACTGGGGGCAGGTTCCGGCGTGGGCTCGGGGCCCGGCGAGGGATCAGGCTCAGGTTCCGGAGTCTCCCCACCTTCCTTCGCCTGCACGACGACCGTAAAGGTCTTGGAGGTAGTGGCTCCCTGACTGTCGGTGACGGTGATAGTGACGTGATAGGTTCCCGGAGTATCGGGATCCACATCATCGACGGTCACATTCGCCGCAGCGAGCGGCATGTCGCCATCCTCCGCGTCGTGCGCGGTCACGCCGTCAAGCGGATCAAAAGCGTCGCCGACCGTAATGGTCCGGTCACTGGCGGTGATGACGGGTGCCGCGTTGATCGTTCCGGCAGCACGCGGCCGAATCTTCAGCGTCGTCAACGAATGCGGCGTGACGGTGACCGTCGGCGTCGCCGCATCGAACGTGACGCTGCTGTCAACGGGAGTCACATTATCTTGGTTTTCCAACGTGTTCTCTGCGTTGATTGCTGCGTCCATGGTCTGCACATCCGCGACTCGGCCAGACAGATCCTGCCCGAAATTCAACTTCAGCGTGCGGCCGAGCGCGCGATCCAGATTGACGATGATCACGCGCAGATTGCCATCATCATCCTTGGAAACCAAAGCCGACAGAGACGTTGCGCCATTGCCCAACGTGGGTGTCGAGCCGAGCGTCGAAGTCAGCACGCTGTCGCCGATGCCATTGCCGAGCATCTGCAGGGCATACGCGCTCGGCGTCAGGAAGAACCCAAACCGCCCCTCGCCCGTCACCGTGCTTGCGCCGTCTTCCGGCACGGCCTGAATAACCGCCTGCTGGGTCGGGCCGAGGGAGTCGGCGCCGCTGCTGTACCAGTCGATCAGGCAGTGCTTCTGAATATAGGGGCTGCCAAGCCGAACATATTCCAGCGCGACCTTGGCGATGTACAGCGCGTGCGATTGCGACCGGACCAACGCGCTGGTATCGCGGAAAATGCCGTATTCGCTGATGACCGGCACCTTGCCTGCCGGCATGAGTCTCACATATTCCTTGACGCGGTTGATGCCCGCCGTCTCGGCCTTCTTCATCGCGTCGTCGTACCATGCGCCCGCGGTGGCTCCCGTGGGGGTTCCGGAATAAGGGTGGATGGTCATGCCGTCGTACCACTGGTTCGCGTTCAGGTTCGCCATGCGGGTGATGAACCCTGTGGACTCGTAACTGGTGTACACGTTCGCCGTGTGCCGTGTGCCGTCCGTGCGCTGTTCGGCCGTGTTGATCTGGTCGGTGGTGTTCTTGATGGCCTTCGATATCTTGACGAACCCGTCGCGGTCAACGGTGTAGCTGACATAAACCTGCTGTCCTTTGGCCGGAATCGCACCATGTACGCCGTCTCCGAACCTCAGCGCGCCCGTGCTGTAATCGACCTGCACGACTTTGTCGCCGGCACCGGCGGTCTCCAAGTCGTCCACGATGCGCCACTGTTCGTTCGACTGGTCGTTGCCGACCCATACGCTGACGCTGCCCTTGTTGACGGCCACGAACGACGGGTCGTCGACGATCGCGCCATCGTCGCCGTTCATTTTCGGGTTGATGTTGGCGTAGCGCATGTAACGGGTCAGACCGGCCTTGCCGTCGCTGACCGACGCTGCCTTGTTCCAATCCTCCAGGCTCACGGCGTACTGCTTGGTGAAGCTCGCTGTGCCGCCCTCCGTGTACGCCTGCTCGCTGCCGCCGCTCACCGCGGTGGTCCAGTAGCCCTGCGAGGCGGTGCCGTCGGAGTTGGCCCATGCCTGGTTCATTTCGTTGCCGATTTCGAAATAGCGCACGTTGTACGGCTGCGGGTGTCCGTTGTCTGCGCGCACCTTCGCCCAGTCGATGCCGCCGTTGGGATTGGTGCCGACCTGCGCGTTCAGATATTCGATCAGATCCGCCGCGTCCTGTGCGTTGCCGCGGCCGAGGCTGTACACATAGACGATTTCTGAATCGACCTCGTCCGCGAATGTCGCGATTTCACCGATGCCGAAATTCGGTTCGATGCCGCCCTGGCCGGGGTTGTTGTAGAAGCCGTGTATCTGCTTGAGTCGTTGGGCGCGCGGACCGATGGTGGTCTTCCAGTTGAACAGGTTGGAAATCGTGCCTCCGGGGTAGCGAATCGAGCCGAATCCGACCTGCTTGTACAGTGCGGTGAAGTCGTCTTTCACACGCATCGTATCGGGGTCGAAACTGCCGTACCCGTTGAAGGCGTACCGATGATTGACGCCGAAGATGGAAGCGCTGTCGACCGTGCGCTCCACGGTGCTGGGGTCGGCCGTGAGCGTGATCGGTACATGCGCCTGATACGCGGTGATGGCCGTCTGGAGCGCCGTGCCCGCGGCATTCATCGCCGTCATCCGCGCGGCGGCGCTGCCGGAGGTGTTGTTCATGGCGTTGACCGCGTTGCGTTTTGCCGTGGCGAGTGCTTGCGCCTGCGCCGACGCGGCGTCGACCTCTCCCGCGGCCAGCAGCGCGTCGGCCTGCGAGACCAGTGTGCCGAGTTGTTTTCTGACAAGGGCCGTGCCCTGCTCGGCGTAAATCGCAGCTGCCTGGTCGTCGGTGAGCGTGGCATCATATACGCGGATGTCGTCCACGTCGCCCTTCATCGAATGCGGGTCCATGGTGCCGATGTTCTTGTGCGAGCCGACCAGCAGCGCGGTGACGGCGTTGACGGCCGAGGTTCCCATGTTCTTTTCGCTGTCGAGCGCGCCGTTGACATAGAACTTGACCTTGCGGCTCGTCTGGTCGAAGGAAACGGCGATATGCTGCCATCCGCCGCGTGCCACCGTATTGTTGCTGAGAACGTCGGTCGCGTTGACATATGTGTGGTACTGGTTGGACGGGCGCAGCGTAAGCAGGGAGCGGCCGGCGCCATCCTGCTGCAACAGCACCGCAGGCTTGTCGCCTGTCGGGTCGAGCGTCGTGTCGTACCGGTACCACATTGCGAATGACGCGTTGCCGGCTCCGGTGTTGACGTACTGGTTGATTTTCATGTAGCTGGACGCGCCCGCGCCGAAGTGCAGTACGTTGCCGAATACGCCGGAGGGGTCGGCGATGATGGAGATGTCGTCGCCGATGAGTTGGGCCGTTGCGCTGCTGGAGCCGCCGTTGTTGGCCGCTTCGCGGTCGCCGGCCGCGGTGTTCTCGAAGTTCCATGCGCCTCGAAGGTTTGCGGACGCGGTGGTTGCTGGTGCGGTGGTGTCGGCGTCGGCCGCATGGGCTGCGGCTCCCGGCGACAGCGCCATCGCTGCTGTGGCGATGGCCGCCATGATTGAGCGCCAGGGCTTGCCGCTCCGACGGTGTGATGTGATATGCGTCATTACATGCTCTCTGCTTCTGTTTCGGGGATCACTGCCATGTGATCGTTGGGGTGAGCCTTGCCTCTGTGTGAAGGTCTGCTCAATTCTATCAATGCGATTCTGTGACGCAAGTAATGGCGGGGCGCTGAACCGGTGAGAGCCGGCTCTGTGCCATCCGCGTGCCATTAGCCCTGACGATTTTGGCTGATTCGAGATGGAAACGAGCAGAAAATGCAAATAGAAAAACCCTCAGAATCAGTTTGATTCTAAGGGTTCTGAGAGTGGAGCTAGCCGGGTTCGAACCGGCGACCCTCTGCTTGCAAAGCAGATGCGCTACCAGCTGCGCTATAGCCCCGTG
>ENA-OWOD01000209-OWOD01000209.1-gut-metagenome-genome-assembly--contig:-NODE-209-length-49695-cov-7.551292_pt1 | contig 49695 bp, 22 predicted proteins | sample MGYA00248256_ERZ651792 | MGnify/ENA primary metagenome ERZ651792 (study PRJEB26908, sample SAMEA4031714) | gut metagenome | biome: gut; feature: normal infant; material: stool | place: China | collected 2015...
TCCCGTTCGACTTGCATGTGTTAAGCACGCCGCCAGCGTTCATCCTGAGCCAGAATCGAACCCTCCACAAAAAACTTATGCGGAAAGCCAACATGTGACTCTCATCTAAGAAAATTGACGATCGCCTTATAAGGAAAGGCGCATCGCACAAAAACCTCGCCGCCGTTTGACCGATCCCTCGGCACCACGCGTCAGCGTGGCCGGCAACGAACTGGCAATCATTGACTATAAAGAAGTAGTACAAATACGCTCTTGAGTTCTCAAACCACCACCGCACCAGCAGACCGCCCCAAACTCAAGGAGCCAGGCCGCCGTGCTGAGCAGCAAGAGATAAACTTACACGAGAACCCGCAATCGCGCAACCCGCAGGGCGCAATGAAGCACGGAACCGTTGGAAATCCAACGTTCCATCGGCGTGTCGAAAACCGGGAAAATGCGTCCGGAAAGCGCCGATACCATCAGAATAGACCCCGAAAACCACAACCAGGTGAACGCAAAACCAATAGCCGTCGGCGTGTCGAACAGTCGAAAACAAAACAGACGCTCATCGCAATTAATACAAATCGACGCGCATCTAGTTTCGCAAACCAAAATAGCCGACGATGGCAGAAACTACCAACGGCGCCCGCAATGCTTGCCACCGATGCCAGACTTGCCATTCGCACCCCACGGACCGCGGCCTTCGCCATGCAATACACCCAAGTGATGTTTCATGGCAACCAGCATGATATGCGTATCTTCCAAACCGAGGTGGCGCTCCGACTTGCTTTCATCGAGCGCGCCCTGCCGCTTGGCGTATGCTTCCAACGTGTTATTGCCATACGGATGCTCGTCGCCCGGAATCGACCCTTCATCCCAACGACGGCTCATCGGCAACGTGTCGATAATCGTAATCTTGCCCGCACGGTAGCTTTCCGCATATCCAGCCACATTCAACATGAAGAAGCTATGTTCGAAACGAGCGTTGTGCGCTACGTACGGTTGCTGTTCCAATCGCTGCAGCAAACCGATTTGAGCCTCCGGCCACTCATCGAACAGGCGGAAGCCGGACGCACGATCACGTACATCGATACCGGTCAAATCGAGAATCAGCGGATTACCGAGCGTCGCGTTCTCGGCAGGAACGCCGAACGACAGACGCGACTGACCATACGCATCGCCCGTTTCGTAATAACTCTGCTCGTATTGGTATCCAGTAGGTGCGGCAGCAGGGCGAGGGGAAATCATGTTCATATATTCAAAGCCGACGTCGATGATGTACACACGCGCCGGGTCAGTACCGGTGGTTTCGATGTCGATTCCCATGACATTGTCCACATCGCGTCCAGGAAGATAAGCGTCACGCCAATCCGATTTGCGGTATTCAGCCATCCGGCGCAACTGCGCCGATTCAGCGGATTTCGTTTCCGAACCGTAATCAAACAACGTGGAGCCGCCCGGATTGGTTACTCCACTCAGGTTCGCGCGCGACATGTCATAGTCACTGGCTCGCTTCTGACTTTTCTCTGCGGCACGACGGGCGGCGCGGCCGTTAACGATGTCAGCGGTTCGATCCTGAATATCATCCAACGACACTCCCCCGGAAGCCAAAGCCGAACCGGGCAGCAGCACCGGAACCGTCACGCGCTCACGTCGTTCCTCGGTGACCGTCCATAATCCCATCGCCACGCCAATCTGTCGCAGAACAGCGATTTCGTCGCACAACCGACGGTTCGCGTAAGCAAGCGCGCGCGGCAGCCGATAGGAAGCGATAAGTCGGTCGTAATCCATCATGAACGTGCTGTTGCACTGCGCGATGGTCGGTTCGAGCCGATCTCGAATCGCAAGATCATCTTTCAACAGGGCGTGCAGCTGCGGGGCGGAAAGTTGCGGCGACGAGGAACGCAGCATTGCCAACAAATCAACGCGCTGTCTTGTGGCGGCACCAATGCCGTTACGCAGGTCAAGGGAAGACACCCATCGCCAGTCGATCGGCTGGTTGTCGGCGTCATTCGGCATCGATGCCGACCATTGTTCGATGTCCTGCTTCGCGTCATCCAGCCAGGAAAGATTCATCGTTGATTCGTTCATACCTGCCCATCGTAGCCGATACCCATCAGCGTGTAAGAATGTGCAACAAACCAACGTGCGCATTCCTCTTTGTGAGAACACAACCATGCGAGTTCGAATGACGGTGTTCATTACGAAACCGCGCACGGATACATCCATGCGAAGCGGTTGTCATACGAATTTTCACATAGCGCAAATGTGACCATTTCCCAGCAAAAATCCAGAATCGACTTTCATTTTTGAATCCCGGAACGCAATAAACGTTCCAAATCAACGAAAGGAACTGCAATGTCAGAAACACATTCCACCACTGAAAACAACAATTCGCATTGCTGCGACAACACCTGCGGCAATGCCGACGACCGCGTTGTTCCTGACAGCGTGGAAATCAATCCGCTGTTCGCCCGTCCGAAGGAAGCCCAGGCGTTCTCGAAATTTACCATTCCACAGAAGGGTAGTCTGCCGGAAACCGCCTACCAAGTGGTGCATGACGAGGCCATGCTGGATGGCAACGCGCGACTCAATCTTGCAACTTTTGTGAGCACGTGGATGGACGATCATGCAAACCGCCTGTACATGGAGGCGGCCGACAAGAACATGATCGACAAAGACGAGTACCCGAAAACCGCCGAAGTCGAATCGCGCTGCTGGCACATGCTCGCCGATCTATGGCATGCACCCGATCCAATGAATGCCATCGGAACCTCCACCATCGGCTCGTCGGAAGCTTGCATGCTGGGCGGACTCGCGTTGAAGCGCCGCTGGAAGGAAGCCCGCGAAAAGGCCGACCTGCCGACCGATCGTCCGAATCTGGTGATGAGCAGCGCCGTGCAGGTGTGCTGGGAGAAGTTCTGCAACTATTTCGACGTGGAACCACGCTATGTGCCGATTTCCGAGGACCACAAAGTGCTCGACGGCCATGATCTCGACAAGTATGTCGATGAGAACACCATCGGCGTGGTGGCCATCATGGGCGTGACCTATACGGGTATGTATGAGCCGGTCGAACAGATCAGCGAAGCACTGGACCGCATCGAGGAGCGCACCGGACTTGATGTGCGCATCCATGTGGACGGCGCTTCGGGAGGTATGATCGCACCATTCATCCAGCCGGACCTCGCATGGGACTTCCGCGTCAAGCGCGTCTACTCCATCAGCACCTCCGGTCATAAGTACGGTCTGGTCTACCCCGGTTTGGGATGGATCGTATGGCGCGAAACCGCTGACCTGCCGGAAAGCCTTATTTTCAAGGTGAGTTATCTCGGCGGCGAAATGCCGACTTTCGCACTGAACTTCTCCCGTCCGGGCGCACAGGTACTGCTGCAGTACTACATGTTCCTGCGTTTGGGATTCGACGGGTATCGAAGGGTGCAGCAGACTTCGCATGATGTGGCGAAATATCTGTCGGGCGAGATCGAGCAGATGGATGATTTCACGCTGTGGAACGACGGTTCCGACATTCCGGTGTTCGCATGGATGCTCAACGACAAGCCGGATCGCAAGTGGAATCTGTACGATCTGCAGGATCGGCTGCGCATGAAGGGATGGCTGGTGCCGGCTTATCCGATGCCGGTGGATCTGACGCAGGTGACCGTGCAGCGCATTGTGGTGCGTAACGGTTTCAGCCACGATATGGCCGAAGCGTTCATCAAGGATCTGAAGTCGTGTGTGAAATATCTGGACGGACTGCGCTCACCAATGCCAAGCGAGGCTCGTGCATCCGGATTCCACCACTGATATTTCGCGGTCATTCCACGAATTCCATCGTTTCCCGCATTAAGGAAATTCATGTTCATTCCCACAACGATTATGTTTACGAAAGCTGGCTGCAATGACTGTTCATATGACAAAGCCGCTTGCTGTGGTAGCGCACGATGCAAGCGCAGCTGCACATCCCGGGTCCGCACGTTCCACGACGAACGCTGCGACGGCACCGACAACAACGCCACGCAATCCGTCTGCCGTCGCAGGAAACCGCAATCGTACGGGCATACCTGCGCATGCCGGGGCGAATAGAGGGAACGGCGCTGACGGGCACGGCACAATCGCAAGCACGGCAACCGTTGCCAATAAAACCGGCAAAACCATGATGACAGTCAGCCAACTGGCGATGTTGACCGTGGTGGCGGTGGCCTCGCTACGCTCTCTGCCGGCCATGGCCGATTATGGTCTCGCTTCCATTCTGCTGTATCTCATTCCGGCGGTCGTTTTCCTGGTGCCGACCGCGCTGGTGGCTGCCGAACTGGCCACCGGCTGGAAAGGTGGCGTGTATGTGTGGGTGCGTGAGGCGTTCGGCAATCGCATCGGATTCCTCGCCATTTGGCTGCAGTGGATTCAGAATGTGGTGTGGTATCCGATACAGATTGCGTTCATCGCCGTCAGCCTGTCGTATGTGTTCGGCATGGGTGGCTTGGGCAATAATGGCGTATATGTGGCCGCGGTGATCATCGTGTTGTATTGGGCAAGCACGATGGTGGCGTTGCGCGGCGGCAATCTGTTCGCCAAGGTCGGGTCGATTTCGGGACTTATCGGCACGCTGTTTCCTGCGTTGCTGCTTATCGTCTTCGGCATTATCTGGCTGGCGATCGGTGAGCCAGTGCAGACCTCCCTGCACGCATCCGCGCTGCTTCCGCCGTGGACGGGCATCGCATCGATTGTGCTAATCGTATCCAATGTGCTCGCCTACGCGGGTATGGAGGTCAATGCCGTGCATGCCAACGACTTGGAGCATCCGGGACGTCAATTCCCACGCGCCATTGCACTAGCGACCGCGCTGATTCTGCTGGTACTTGTGCTGCCGACTTTGGCAATCGCCTTTGCTGTGCCGCATCGTGAGCTGGGGCTCATCGACGGCATCAATCTGGCGTTCAGGGAGTTCTTCGACCATTTTGGCATGGGTTGGGGCACTCCAGTGATTTCGCTGCTCATCGCGCTAGGCGCGTTCGCTTCCGTGGTGGCTTGGATAGCTGGTCCTTCTCGCGGTTTGCTAGCGGCCGCCCGCACGGGACTGATGCCTCCCGCGCTGCAGAAGCGCAATGCCCACGACGTGCAGGAAGGCATTCTGATTCCGCAAGGCATTATCGTGACCGTGCTGGCGTTGCTGTTCGTGTTGATCCCCAATGGCAACACGGCTTTCGCGACGCTGGTGGATATGGCGACCGCGCTGTATCTGGTGATGTACATGCTGATGTTTGCCGCCGCGATTCGTCTGCGCAACACCCATCCAGAAGTCCGCCGCACGTATCGAGTTCCTGCGATTCGGTTGGTCGCGGGCGTCGGTTTCGTCGCTTCCGCCGCGGCATTCGTGTTGACTTTCGTGAGACCGGCTGGTTTCACCGGTTTGGATAGCGTTTCATATGCGATTCTTGTGGCTGTAGTCGTACTTGTGCTCGGTTTACCGCCGCTGGTGTTGTATGGAATGCGCAAGCCTGGCTGGGATCTGCGTTCGGACGCCGAGCGGAACACGGATACGTACGATGTGCTAGTGAATCCGGAATACTGAAATATTGGAATATTTGGAATACTCATGTTTCGAACATTCCAATAATCCCGAATATGATGAATGCCTCCCAAGTGTTCGCCTGGGAGGCATTCATCGTTCTTGTCTCGTTCGTTTACGCGGTTACAGTTCGAAGCCGAGTTCGGCCGCCGCTTCGGTCGGTACCGGATCCTCGCACCAGAAATCCTCAAGGTTCTCATTGGTGGTCAGGCTTCGGATTTCGGCCTGGTCGATGTACAGTTCACCGCTCAAATGGTCGGTTTCATGCTGGAAGATGCGGGCCGGCCAGCCGTGCAGATGTTCCTCATGCTTGTTGCCGTCCTCATCCTGCCAACGGGCGGTGATGTCAAGCCAACGCTTGCGTACGGCCTGGTAACCGTCGAAGCTCAGGCAGCCTTCGTAGAAGCTGCGGGTTTCGGTGCCGATCGGCTCGTAGCTGGGGTTGATGATGGCGTGGAAGGGGAATTCCGCGGCTTCGCGCGGATCGCCATCGTCGCCTTCGCATACGTGGTCTTCGACGACGGCCAAAGCCAGACCGAGACCGATCTGGGTGGCTGCGAGGCCCACGCCCGGCGCTTCCAGCATGGTGGTGCGCATGGTGTCGATGAGCTTGTCAAGCGTTTTGCGGCTCAACTGGCCGTCGTAGGCGATGGTCTGCTGGCGTAATACCGGTTCGCCGGCCTGCACGATCGGCATGATTTTCTCTTTGCCGCCGGTTTTGATGAGCTTTTCGACCTCGCGGTTGAGTTCGAGGTCCACTTTCGAGTTGTGTCCGAACATGGGGCATATCTCCTTGCGGGCTCTTACAGGGTGAGTTCGTCGGCGACGACCTTGGCGAGGCGATCGCACACTTCGTCTGCCTGCTGCTGGGTTTCGGCTTCGGCCATGACGCGCACGAGCGGCTCGGTGCCGGACGGACGCAGCAGCACGCGGCCGGTGTCGCCCAGCAGCTTCTCTTCGCGTTCCACCGCGGCCTGCACCTTGGCGTTGGTCTTGGCGGCCATCTTGTCCACGTTCGGCACGTTGATGAGCGTCTGCGGCAGCTGCGGGAAGTCGGCGGCCAGTTCCTTCAGGCTCTTACCGGATTTGACGACCTCGTTGCACAGGGTGAGCGCGGTCAGGGTGCCGTCGCCGGTGGTGGCGAATTCACGGTTGATCACGTGGCCGGACTGCTCGCCGCCGAGCGAATAATCGCCTCGCAGCATCTCTTCGAGCACGTAACGGTCGCCCACGTTGGTCTGCACGGTCTTGATGCCCATGGAACGCAGGGCCAACTTCAGACCGAGGTTGCTCATCACCGTCACGACGAGGGTGTCATGGTTGAGCTTGCCCGCGTTCTTCTTGGCGCGTGCCAGAATGCCCATGATCTGATCGCCGTTGACCATGTTGCCATCCTCATCCACGGCAAGGCAACGGTCGGCGTCGCCATCGAAGGCAACGCCCATGACGGCGCCGGAGGCCTTGACCATGGCCTGCAGCTGCTCAGGATGGGTGGAGCCGGCGTTCTTGTTGATGTTGTAGCCGTCCGGCGACGCGTTGATGACGGTCACGTCGGCGCCGGCGCGGCGCAAGGCTTCCGGAGCGACCACGGACGTGGCGCCGTTCGCGCAATCGGCCACGATCTTCAGGCCCTTCAGCGGCGTCGGCTGCGACTTGTCCGGACCGACCGGCGCGATGGCGGAAACCAGATGGTCGATGTACAGGTTGGTTGCGGTGGCGGTGTCATGGCTGACACGACCCACGCCGGCGCCGGTAGGACGATCCCAATCCTGGCCGAGCACCGCTTCGATCTCGTCTTCCTTGGTGTCGGGCAGCTTGAAGCCGCCGCGGGCGAAGAACTTGATGCCGTTGTCGGGCATCGGATTGTGGGATGCGGAGATCACCGCGCCCATTTCCACGTTGAGCACGGACGTCAGGTATGCGACGCCCGGCGTCGGGATGATGCCGGCGTCGATCACGTCGAAGCCGCCGGCGGACATGCCAGCGGACAATGCGGCGGCGAGGAAATCGCCGGAAACTCGTGTATCACGACCGACCAGCGCACGGCGACGGCTTTCGAATTCGCTCCGCTCGTCATCGCCCAGCACGCGCACCGCGGCGTCACCCAAATCAAGCGCCAGCTGTGCCGTCAAATCCCTATTCGCCAATCCTCGAACGCCGTCGGTTCCGAACATACGTGGCATGAGTCTCAAATCCTCGCTATCTGCAAACGATATTTCCGTGACCTATCGTACTCAACCGTGCCGCCGAAACCAGCAGGTGACGACGCAATCGCATAACACTTCACAATTCAAAGCACTTCACGGCGCGCAATGCCCTTTTCGTGTCGCACGACTTTGATTTCAAGGCGGAAAATCAAGTCGTGCGACAGCACTTGATAAAAAAATACCCCCTAACTATCATTTTCCGTTGAAAACCAGCGAAAAATAAGAGTTAGAGGGTATGAAAGCCAACACGCTTGTCGCACAACTTTGAAAAATGCCTCCAAAATCAAAGTCGTGCGACAGCCTTCGACGCAAAATGCCCCCTAATCCTTATTTTCAAGCGGAAAACGAGGATTAGGGGGCATAAATGCCGATATGCCCGTCGCATGACTTTGAAAATCGCACCCAAAATCAAAGTCGTGCGACGACATGACGGCTCTTAAGCGGGAACGTTCCTGTCGCCCCTGCTATCAGAGCGCGGCGTTGAAGTCGCGCACTTTCAGCGTGCGGTGAGAAGCCTCGACGTTGCCACGCACAATGCGCTGCAAGGCGTTGTCCGCGTCCTTATGGGAGGCGAGCCAGGCGTCGCCCAGCTCCACGAGCTTCGCCGGATCGGCATAGCCCGGATACAGGCCTTCGAGCAGCGCTTCCGCCATGTGGAAGGTCTTGTGCTCCCAAATCCAGTCGGCGACCTCGAAATACTTCTCGGCGTACGGTTCGGCCAAGTCGGCGCGCGGGGTGGCTGCGAAGCCACCGGCCACAGCCTCAAGCTGCATGTTGGTCAGCTCGTCGTTGTGCAGGGCCTCGTTCCAAGCCCATGCCTTCGCTTCGGCGGTACCGGCCACGGCGCGTGCGCCATAGGCGAACTCACGGTTCTCGGTGGTTTCGCGCTTGGCCAGTTCGGCGTCGATTCCCGCCTGGTCGATCGCGTTGACGGTGCTCAGCGCGTTGATGATGGTCCAGCGGAAGTTGTTGTCGATTTCCAGACCGTCGAATGCCACGGAACCGTCGAGCAGGCCCTTCGCGTTGGCGACGAACGCCTCGTCGCCCGGCTCGCCGTAGCCCAGGTAGGCGGTGACGAGCTGGAACTGTTCGTCGGAGCCGGCCTTGGCCTGACCCGCCAGCTTGAACAGTTCGGCGGCCACATGCTTCACGGTCTCGGCACGCTCTGCCGGAGCGGTGTAATGCCATGCGGTGGTGCTGACCTGTGCCAGCGCGTAACGGAAGGTGGTGGACTCGTGTTCGGTGGCGAGCGCGGCCAGCGAGGTGTCGATGAACTGGCGTGCCGGCAGTTCGCCGTCGCGGGTCATGTCCCACAGGGCGAGCCAGATCACGGAACGGGCGAGCGCGTCGTCGAAGCGGTACAGGTTGCTTGTCGCGAATGCGAGGCTCTTGTCGTCGAAACGCAGCTTCGTGTAGGTCAGGTCGTCGTCGTTCACCAGAATCAGCGACGGACGTGCCTTGCCGGCGGCAGCGTCGACGACCGTCAGTTCGCCGTCGACGTCCAGTTCGAAACGGTCGGTGCGCACGATCTTGCCGGTTTCCGGATCCTCGTTGTAGAAGCCGACGGCGAGACGGTGGGCGCGCAGCACGGGATGCTCGGCCGGAGCGGTCTGGCGCAGGGCGAGACGCTTGATGGTGCCGTCCTCGTTCTCTTCGACTTCGGTGGCGATGGTGTTGATGCCGGATTCCTCAAGCCACTGGGCGCTCCATGCCTTGAGATCGCGGCCGGAAGTGAGTTCCAGTTCGGCGAGCAGGTCGGCGAGGGTGGCGTTGGAGTAGGCGTGCTTGTTGAGGTAGTTGTTGATGCCCTTGAAGAACTTCTCACGGCCCACGTAGTACACGAGCTGCTTCAGCACGGAGGCGCCCTTGGCGTAGGTGATGCCGTCGAAGTTGACGTAGGTGTCGTTGAGGTCGTTGATCGGGGCGACGATCGGGTGGGTGGTGCTCAGCTGGTCCTGACGCAGCGCCCAGCTCTTTTCGCCGGAGCTGAAGGTTGCCCAGGCGTCCTTCCATTCGGTGGCTTCGGCGGTGGCGAGGGTGGACGTGAACTCGGCGAAGGATTCGTTGAGCCACAGGTCGTTCCACCACTTCATGGTCACGTAGTCGCCGAACCACATGTGGGCGAGCTCGTGCAGCACGGTGACCACACGGCGTTCCGCGTAGGCGTCGGTGACCTTGGATTCGAACACGTACTGGTCGCGGATGGTGACCATGCCGATGTTCTCCATGGCGCCGGCGTTGTACTCCGGCACGTAGATCTGGTCGAACTTGGCGTACGGGTACGGCACGCCCCAGGTCTTGGCGTAGAAGGCGAAGCCTTTCTTGGTGATGTCGAACAGGTAGTCGACGTCCTTGCTGAAGGCCTTGGCGAGCGCCTGGCGGCAGTACATGGCCATCGGCACGGTGCGGCCGTCCTCATTGGCGTATTCGGTGTGCCATTCGGCGTACGGTCCGGCGCAGATGGCGGTGAGGTAGGAGCTCATGGTTGGGGTCGGTTCGAACACCCACAGCTTGGTGGTTTCGGCGGCGTGATCGCCGAGCGTGCCTTCCTCGGTGACGGTTTCGTTGTCGGTCACGGAGGCGGTGGGCATGTTGGACGTGACGATCCAGGATTTGGCGGCGAGCACGGAGAAGTCGAACACGGCCTTCAGGTCGGGCTGGTCGAACACGGCGTAGACGCGGCGGGCGTCCGGCACTTCGAACTGGGTGTACAGGTAGACGTTGCCGTCGGACGGGTCGACGCTGCGGTGCAGGCCTTCGCCGGTGTTGGAGTACTGGCACATCGCCTTGACGGTGACCTCGTTGTGCTCCTTGAGGTTCTTCAGTTCGATGCGGCTGTCGACGTACGCTTCAGCCGGGTCGAGGGTTTCGCCGTTGAGGGTGATCTCGCTGACTTCGTTGGCGATGAGGTCAAGGAAGCTTGACTCCCCCGGCTTCGCGTCGAAGGTGATGGTGGTTTCGGAGCCGAAATCCTTGGCTCCGCGGGTCAGGTCAAGCTTGACCGTGTAATGGATTGGCGCGGCGATGATGCTTTTGCGTTCTTCCGCTTCGATTCGGGTGAGGTTTGCTCCTGGCATGTCACTCCTTCTTTCTGGTAACAGAAGGCGGCGCGATCAGTTGTGCCGATCACGTCGCCTTGATTCAATTTATGGTAAATTTACGGCTTATTTCGCGGCGTTCAGTCCCATCGCGTCATCCACGTCCTGCGCGATGTCGGCGACGACGGGGACGATCATCGGCTTGCGGTGCAGCTGTCGTGCCACCCAGCCGCCGAGTGTGCGTCGCATGATCTGCTGCAGCTTGTAGGTGTCGCGCGTGCCCTGCATCATCGCGTCCTGCAGCTGCTCGACAATCTGGTGACGGACCTTGTCGAACTCGCTTTCGTCTTCCGCGACCGCGTTGAGGTAGATCTTCGGGCCGGTGATGACATCCGCGGTTTCGGTGTCGACGACCACGAAGCTGGACACGAAGCCTTCGGTGCCGAGGATGCGGCGCTTCTCGAGTTCTTCGTCGGTCAGTTCGCCGACGGAATCGCCATCGACGTAGACGTAGCCGCACGGCACGGAGCCGACGACCGCGGCCTGGCCGTGGTACAGGTCGACGACGTCGCCGTCTTCGGCCAGCACGACGTTCTGCGGATCGACGCCGGTCTTGACGGCGATCATGCCGTTGGCCACCAAGTGGCGGTTTTCGCCGTGGATAGGCATGGCGCACTTCGGCTTGACGATGTTGTACATGTACAGCAGCTCGCCTTCGTTGCAGTGGCCGGAGACGTGCACGGCGGCGTTGTCTCGGTTGACCACGCGGGCTCCGAGCTGCACGAGCTTGTTGATGACCTTGTAGACGCCATGCTCGTTACCTGGGATCAGGGAGCTGGCGAGAATCACCGTGTCGAACTCGTTGATGGTGATGTCGCGGTGGTTGCCGTCGGCGATGCGGCCGAGCGCGGCCATCGGCTCGCCCTGGGAGCCGGTGCACATGTAGACGAGCTTGTCGTCCTGCACGTCATGGGCCTGCTTCAGGTCGATGACGGTGTCCTCGGGCAGACGCAGGTAGCCCAGATCTGCTGCGATGGACATGTTGCGGACCATGGAACGTCCGACGAACACGACCTTGCGGCCGTACTTGTGGGCGGCGTCCACGACCTGCTGCACGCGGTGCACGTGGCTGGAGAAGCTGGCCACGATGATCTTGCGAGTGGCCTGTGCGAACGCCTGGTCGAGCGCCGGACCGATGGAGGTCTCCGGCTTGACGAAGCCCGGGACCTCGGCGTTGGTGGAGTCCATCATCAGCAGATCCACACCCTTTTCGCCAAGCTTGCCGAATTCCACCAGATCGGTGATGCGGTGGTCGAGCGGCAGCTGGTCGAGCTTGATGTCGCCGGTGTCGATAAGCGAGCCGGCGGGGGTCTGCACGAACACGGCGAGCGCGTCCGGAATGGAGTGCGTGACGTTCACGAATTCCAGGTTGAACGGGCCGACCTTGAGCTTGTCGCGTCCCTTGACCTCGACGAGCGTCGGGTTGATGCGGTGTTCCTTGCACTTGGCCTCAACGAAGGCGAGGGTGAGCTTGGAACCGATCAGCGGAATGTCCGGGCGGAGCTTGAGCAGGTACGGCACGCCACCGATATGGTCCTCGTGGCCGTGGGTGAGCACAAGCGCCTCGACCTTGTCGAGACGGTCCTTGATGTAGTGGAAGTCAGGCAGGATGAGGTCCACGCCCGGCTGCTCCTCTTCCGGGAAGAGCACGCCGCAGTCGATGAGCAGGATATGCCCGTTGTATTCGACCACGTTCATGTTGCGGCCGATCTCACCCAGACCGCCGAGCGGCACGATGCGCATGGAGCCCTTGCGGTACTTCGGCGGGGCGATCAGCACCTCGTCCTGCTGCGGCGCGGTGGATTGCGGCGCGGAATGCGACGGACGACGGTTCGAACCGTTGCCGCCACGGGATCCACGGGAGCCGCTGTTGCGCGAGCCACCGTTGCCACGGCTGCGGGTGGAGGACTTGGCCTTCTTGATGGCGGTCTTCTCGGACTTCGCGGCCTTAGTGGTCTTGGATGCCTTGACTGCGGTTTCAGTGCGCTTGGCAGCTTTGCTGCCGCGCTTGTGTGTTGTTGTCTTTGTGGTTTCTTCTGTAGCCATTTCCTAGTTGGATTTCTATTACTAATTGTCTCCGCCTATGCGGAAACGAGGAATTTGGGTGCCTGCCGGCGTTCATGCGCGACAGGCCAGTCGCATCATGCGATTCGGTTCACAGCAGTCCCGCGGCGCGCATGCCCTTTTCCGCGCGCACGAGTTCCGCTTCGCCCGGACCGACGTTCGGCAGGCGCATTTCGGTGGAGTCGAGGATTCCACGCACCTTCAGCGAGGCCTTGGCCATCACGGCCTGGAAGCCATTGCCGTTCATCGCTTCGACGAGCGGCGCCAGCTGCACGGAGATGCGCTGCGCTTCGTGGATATCGCCACGATCGAACGCGTTGGCGAGGTCACGCATCGGGCCGGCGGCGGCGTGCGCGATCACGGAGATGATGCCGACTGCGCCGACGGACAGGAACGGCAGGAACAGGCCGTCATCGCCCGAATACCAGGTCAGGCCGGTTTCCATACGCTTGCGTACCGCGCCGGCGATGTCTCCGGTGGCGTCCTTGACGGCCTTGACGTGGTCGAGCTCGGCCAGACGGCGGTAGGTCTCCAGCTGGATGTGCAGTCCGGTACGGCCCGGCACATCGTAGATGATGATCGGCTTGTCCGCGGAATCGTTGACCGCCTTGTAGTGGCGGAACACGCCTTCCTGCGACGGACGGGAGTAATACGGGGCGACCACGAGCACCGCGTCGGCGCCCGCCTCCTGGGTCTGCTCCACCATGCGCACGGTGTGCGCGGTGTCGTTGGAACCGGCGCCGGAAATGACCGGCACGTCCACGACTTCCTTGACGGCCTGAACCAGCTCGACCTTCTCCTCCATGTGGGTGGTCGGAGATTCGCCGGTGGTGCCGTTGACCACAAGACCGTCGGCACCATCCGCCACGAGCTGCCTCGCCAGCTGTTGCGCGGCTTCGAAATCTACGGCTCCGTCGGCCTTCATGGGGGTGACCATGGCCGGAAGGATACGTCCGAAGGGAGCAGGATCGAGCAGATGCATTGTACCGTCGTCAGTCTTAGGGCTTGTCATACGGCTAACGGTACTTCCCTCTGCGGACGCTTTCGATTTCGCGAGATGCGAAAAGTCACATTTTGGAAGGCCTGCCGACGATGACCGCGACGACGCACTGCAGGAAAGCGACGAACGTGAACACCATCAGCGGCACATGATGGCCGCCGGTGGCCTGGACCAGCACGCCGAACATAAGCGGGCCGAGCGAGGCGATCAGATAGCCGAACGACTGCGCGACGCCCGACAGCACCACGGTTTCGGCGCTGTCACGGCCGCGCAACGCGATCAATGCGAGCGCCACCACCAGGGACGCGCCTTGCGCGCAGCCGCCGACGAACGCCCATACCGGCATGAGATGCGGCAGCAGCAGCATGCCAAGGCCGGCGATCAGCATGGGAGCGCTGGCGGTAAGCGCCGCGCAGACCTGGTTGCCGCGCACGTTCATGAATTTCGGAATGAGCAGGCCGGAGAAAATGCCGATGCCTTGGAAGATGAACAGATGCACGCCGGCGGTGGAGGCGTCGTAGCCGATGGACGCCGAGATGGACGGCATCCAGTTGGACATGGTGTAGAAGGCGGACGATTGCAGTCCCATGAAGGCCGTCACGTACCACGTCATCGGACGGCGCAGCACGCGGGTGAACACGCCATGCGACGATTGCGTGGAACATGCCGGTCGCTGTGCGGAATGCGGGTTTTGTGCGTTGGCCGTCGTGCTGCGATCGCCAATATCATCGATATCGCCAGTATCGCTGGTTTCGATGGTGCCGCCGGCGGAAGCGATAACGACTTTGCGATTGTGCAGGATACGCAACGCCCACAGCACGGCGACGACCAGCGGCGGCACACTCCAGAAGGCGAGTGACGCGCGCCAACCGCCCCACATCTGCGCAAGCGGCGCGGACAGCAAACCTGCGGTGGCGCTGCCGGCGGTGATGCAACCGGAATAGACGCCGGTCGCCATCGCGACATGGCCGGCATAGTCACGTTTCGCGATCACCGGCACAAGAACGTTGCCGACGGCGATGGCGGAGGCGAACACCACCGTGCCCAGCCAGATGCCAACGCCGCCGCCGAACGAGCGGATGGCGTCGCCCGCCACGATGCACAGCAGGGCCAGCAGAATCGACATGTCGATGCCGATGCGGCGTGCAAGGAACGTGACCAGCGGGCTGACCGCGGCGAAGGCGATCAGCGGAATCGCCGTCAATACGCCCTGCACGCCCTCGCCCCACGCAAGGTCGGTTCCCATTTGGGCGAGGACCGGCCCGACGGCGGCGATGGCGGGCCGCAGATTCAGCGATACGAGGAAGATCAAAGCCACCCACAATCCGGTGGAGGACCGGTCGTACGCCAGCATGTTTCGTTTTGAATTCATTCCGTTCCCATTCCCGCTTCCACTTCCGTTTACCGCCGTTCCAACGGGACGTGCCGCGCCTAGATTTTCCCTATCAATCTTCAAGCTCATCGAGCGCATCGAAGCAATCGTTGATGCCTTCGATACGCGCGTGCACCTCGTCTTCGGTATCGACGAGGCATTTTCCGACTTCGTCCACCATCAGGGCGATCAGGGCGAACGCCGCGGTGAAGCTCGTCAGCACGTGGGAGTTCAGCACCACTTTGAAGAAGGCGACGTTACGGCCGATGACGGCGTTGCGCGCCGAAATGTCGCCAATCACCACCACGGTCAGGCCGCGCTCAAGCATCACGTCGATGAGCCGCGAGAAGAAGGGAAGACGCCGGCCCACGCCGATGATGACGATTACGTCGCCTGCCGCATAATCAACCAGATCTTCGCCTATGGACTGGCCTGGATTCGGCAGAATATCAACGTTTCCGCGTAGCCGCATCAGCTGTTCGCGCATGTGCAGCGCCACGGGATAGCTGCTGCGGTACCCGACCACCGCCACATGCGGGGCCGTGGCCATGGCTTGGCATGCGGATGACAGTTGCGCGCGGTCGATGCCTTCAAACGTGCGTTTCAGGCTTTCCTCGTCACGGCGCAGATGGTCGGCGACCAAATCGTCGCACTGGGTGTGCCGTGAAAGCTCCGGAGAGCCAGGACGATGGACGCGACGCACGTCACGTCTGAATTCGCCCGCGTTCGCATAGCCGAGCTTGCGGTACAGGCGGCTGAGCGTCGGCTGCGAGATGCCGCTCAACTGCGACAATTCCACGGAATTGCAGACCAGCACGTCGGTTAGATGACCCAGAATGAACTGCGCGGCCTCACGTTCCGTCGCAGTCAGCGAATCGAAGGATTCCCGGATGCGCGCCACCAAGCCGAGGTCCGCGGCAGCATTGCCTTCCTCGTCCATGGCGTCCTTCGAAGCCCCCATATTGTCTGAAAGCATAATTCCAGAAGTCACGCTCATCGCCCTTCCCTGCAGTACATTCTCACGCGGCGCATCCGCTCTCCTGACGATGCTACCCCTTGCTTTCCGGGTTTCACCAGGTTTGGCCGCCGACAACTGTCACGACGAATGAAGAATTTCAGATGCCGTAAGCACTGAAATGCATCCATCACAGGCAGTGGCGGCGCCTCTTGGCAACGCGACCCACCATCAGGAGATGACCGACCATGGCAAAAACAGATTACCCCACACAATCAACATCGCATATCGGGCGGATTCGGCATAGAAGAAACGGTGCCAAACCAGCGAAATGGGCGACTAACGCGGCAACAAAATCCCCGACTGTTGCGAACACTGTTGAACCGGCATCGCGCCCGGCCGAATGCGAGGCGAACGCGGTGCGCAAGATCGTACGGCTGGTGGCACGCACCGGCTGCCGCACGCATATTCTGCACGTGTCCAGCGGTCTGAGCGTGGACGTGCTGCGGCGGGCGAAGGCCGAAGGACTGCCGGTCAGCGCGGAGACCTGTCCGCATTACCTCACGTTGGATTGCGACCATATTCCCGACAACGCCACCGCGTTCAAATGCTGTCCGCCGATTCGTGATCTGCATGAGCAGGACGCGCTATGGGCGGGGCTTGCCGACGGCACGTTGGATGGTGTCGTCACCGATCATTCCCCGGCCAGCGCGGATATGAAAGCCGGCACGCTCGCCACCGCGTGGGGTGGCGTTTCCAGTCTGCAGGTCGGATTCCGCGCGGTGTTGACGGGTGCGATGCGGCGCGGCTTGAGTTTGGCCGACGTCGTGCGGTGGATGTCGTGCAACACCGCACGGCTTGTGGGACTTGACGATCGTGGCGATATAACGCCGGTATTGCGGGCCGATTTGGCGATTATTCGCCCGTACGAACGGTTTGTTGTAGATGCTACCGCTTTGGAAAGCCGCAATCCGATCTGCGCCTGCGATGGCATGACGCTTAACGGCGTCGTCACGCGCACGTTTGTAGCGGGGCGGGACGCGCTCTCCGGAGTGCGGGAGGGGAATCTTATCGTTCGTCCGTGAATCGGAATCCATAAATCAACCATTCAACAAAAATCCCCAACCCGCCGACGGCCGGATGTCATTCGATGTCGGCAGATTGGGGACGGACGAGAATCAGGTCTCAGCCCAGGTAGGCGGCCGGGTTCTGGGCGAACTTGTCGGCGCAACCGGGGTTGCAGAAGTAGTAGGTGACGCCGCCGTATTCGCGGGTCGCGGCCGCGGTGGCCGGATCGACGCTCATGCCGCAAACCGGGTCCTTCGCAACGTTCGCCGCGGAATCGCCCATATTCGAAGCCATGCCGTGGCCGTCATGACCGCCGCAGCAGTGTCCGGCGCCCATCGCGCCCATGTTCTCGTCTTCCTTCTTGGCCTTGTGATCGCTGAACAGTCCCATGATCGTTCCTTTCCGACTGTGCTGGTTGCCATTATTTTTGCTCGGATCGGGCTTGCGCACCCGATACGTCTTGTTTTTCGCCGCCTCCGCGTCCGGATCGAACAGGCGCAGCCGGCTTGCGTTCGTCACCACGCACAACGACGAGAACGCCATCGCGGCGCCGGCGATCATCGGATTCAGCAGCGTTCCGGTGAACGGATACAGCACGCCGGCCGCGATCGCGATGCCGATGCTGTTGTAGCCGAGTGCGAAGCCGAGGTTCTGCGCGATGTTGCGCATGGCGGCATGCGTCAGGTCGAGCGCGTGCACGAGCCCCATGAGCGATCCGCCCATCAGTGTCACATCCGCGGATTGGACGGCCACGTCGGTGCCGGTGCCGATGGCGAATCCGACGTTGGCTCGGGCGAGGGCGGGCGCGTCGTTGATGCCGTCGCCGACCATCGCCACCGTATAGCCTTGCGATTGGAGTTTTGCGATTTCGTCGGCCTTACGTTCCGGCCGCACGCCGGCAATCACATGACGTTCGTCGATACCGACCTGGCTTGCGATGGCGCGTGCGGTGGTCGGATTGTCTCCCGTGAGCATGACGGCTTCGACGCCACGTTTGCGGAGCAGTTCGATGGCTTGGCGCGAGTCGGCTTTCGGCACGTCGGCGACGGCGACGATGCCGGCGAGATGGCCGTCGATGGCCGCTAGGATCGGCGTTTTGCCTTGCTGCGACAGGAGTTCCATGTCGGCGATGATGGCGTCGAGGTTCGTATCGTGGATGGTCTCGGAGGCAATTTCGGAGGTATCGGACGTAATGTCGGGCATGTCGACGTCAAGGTCGTCGATCAGGTCGGTGTTGCCAACGGCGACGGTGTGCGGCAGACCGCGGAAGGTGACACGCGCGGTGACGCCACGGCCGGCAATCGCCTGAAAATCGGTGGTTTGCGCGAGTTCCGCAACGTCCGCGACGTCGGCTTTTTCCGCAGCTGCGGCAACGATCGCAGCAGCGAGCGGGTGTTCGGAATCGCGTTCGGCGGCGGCGACAATCGTCAGCAAATCATCGGGACGCCGATGCCACACGCCCAACGGCAGCACATCGGTAAGGGTGGGTTTGCCGGCGGTGATCGTGCCGGTCTTATCCAATACGACGGCGTTGACTTTACCGCACGTTTCCAACGCTTCGGCGGAACGGACCAGCACCCCCATGCGAGCCGCGCGGCCAGTCGAGACCGTCACCGACAACGGAGTCGCCAGTCCGAGCGCGCACGGGCAGGCGATCAGCAGCACCGATACCGCGGCGACCAGCGCGTGCGTGACACGTGGTTCGGGGCCGAACGCGAACCACAGCGCGCACGACCATACGGCGATGAGTACCACGGCCGGCACGAATATGCCGGAGATACGGTCCGCCAATCGTTGCACGGGGGCTTTCGAGCTTTGTGCGGCGGCCACCATGCCGATGATCTGCGCGAGCACGGTGTCCTTGCCGACTTTCGTGGCGCGGTACCGCAGCGAGCCACCACCGTTGATGGTGGCACCCGTCACTTCGCTGCCCTCGGTTTTGGCGACCGGCATGGCTTCGCCGGTAATCATCGACTCATCCACGGTGGAGCTGCCGGATATGACGATGCCGTCGACCGGCAGCTGCTCGCCGGGACGGATGGCGATGATGTCGCCGACGCGCACGTCATCGATGGCGATGCTGGTTTCCTTGCCGTCTCGCACCACGCGGGCGGTTTTCGGTTGCAGACCCGCCAATGCGCGCATGGCTTCACCGGTGCCTTTGCGGGCGCGCGCTTCGAGCAGCTGGCCGACAAGCATAAGCGTGACGACCACACCGACCGCTTCGAAATACGGTTCGCGCGCGTTCTCGGGCAGGATGCCCGGCGCGAAGGTGACCACGCAGGAGTAGGCGAAAGCGGCCAGCGCACCAAGGCTGACGAGCGCGTTCATCTCCGGCGAGCGGTGGGCGATCGCGGCGAAACCGCTGCGGAAAATCGGCAATGCCGCATAGCCGACAATCGGCAGCATCAGCAGGAATTGCAGCCAGTTCGGCATCGGATACAGCATGAGCATGGTGGAGCCGAATACCGGAATCGTGCAGACGGCCGCCACGATAAGACGGGTGATGAGGGCGCGAATTCCCGATTCCAATCCGCGCGATTTGCCCGAATCACCCGAACCGGACGTTTGGACGGCGCCTTTTTGCGCGCATTGCACGCCTGTTTCCGCGGAACCGGATACGTGGGCACCGTCAGCAGTCGCGCGAATGTCCGAATCGCCGGAATCGGACATACTGGCGCCGACGGAACCAACCGCGGAACCGGCGGCGGCACCGACACTTGCATGCTTTCCCGGCAGTATGCGCAACGTGCCGTGCAGCATGTTCATACCGCATGCGAAGGGATACTCGCCCGGCTGGTCGGGATGAAGCGTCAGCGTGGTCGTGCGGAAGGCGGGCAACGCAAGATCGACCCCGAAATCGGAGAACACGACATGCGACGAGCATTCGCCGTCTTCCTTGCGATCGAAGATCAGCCGCAACGGCACGCCGGCTTCGGCTTCGATGACGGCCGGGCTGTACCCGCCTTTGACTTCGACGACCGCTTCCTGCACGCCGTCGCGCAACGGCGCACGATACGCTTTGCGCGGTGCGAAGAAGAACCACAGCACGCCCGCCGTGACGAGCAGCGCCATAATAAGCGCGATTGCGATGTGCATATTCCAGCCGCCTTCCGTCCGTAATTGGCTTTCGATTTCGGCAAACACCATCACAATATACCCCTATAGGGTATATTGGCAAGAAGGACGAGCAAACTTCAGCCGTAGATAAAATTTTCAGCGCAGCGAGGAGGACGATATGAACGCCACACAACATGGGTACGCAAGCGACCAGAAGAGGATCATCGCACGATTGAATCGCATCGAAGGGCAGGTGCGCGGCATTCGGCAGATGACGGAAAACGGCGAATACTGCATCGACATTCTGACGCAGATTTCCGCAGCGGACAGCGCGCTGAAGTCGGTGGCGCTACTGCTGCTCGACGACCATCTGCACCATTGCGTCGCCAAAGCCGCGGCGGAGGGCGGTACCGTCGCCGACGAAAAGCTGGCGGAAGTCAGCGCCGCCATCGCACGCCTTGCCAAATAATCGGAACAGATCCGCCATAAAAAACTGCCGACGGGAGACACATGCACCCGTCGGCAGTTTGAAAAAAATACGATTACAGGTCGAGGAAGTGGTCGAGGCCGACGGTCAGGCCCGGATAGGTTCCGGTGGAGACCTTGCGCACGGCCAGCAGCACGCCCGGCATGAAGGAGATGCGGTCGAAGCTGTCGGCGCGGATGGTCAGCTGTTCGCCGGAGTTGCCGAACAGCACCTCCTCGTGGGCGTTGAGGCCGCGAAGACGCACAGCGTGCACGTGGATGCCGTCCACCACCTGGCCTCGGGAACCGCCGTCGGTTTCGGTGGCGTCCGGAACCGGGCCGAGACCGGCCGCCTTGCGCGCTTCGGCGATGCCCTGCGCGGTATGGAAAGCGGTGCCGGACGGGGCGTCCACCTTGGTCGGGTGGTGCAGTTCGATGACTTCGGCGGATTCGAAGTACGGTGCCGCGACCTTTGCGAAATGGTCGGCGAGCACCGCGGAAATGGCGAAGTTCGGCGCGATGAACACGCTCTGGCCCTCACGCGGAGCTGCTGCGAGCGCGGCACGCACCTGGTCGAGTTTCTCTTCGGTCCAGCCGGTGGTGCCGACCACCACGTCGACGCCCTGCTTGACGAGGGCGAGCACATTGCCCAGCGACACGCTCGGCACGGTGAATTCCACCACGACGTCGGTGTTTTCGGGGGTAATTGCGGCCAGGTCGTCGCCTGTGTCGAGCGCGAGCGCGAGTTCGGTGTCGGCGGCGGCATTGACGGCGTCGACCACGTGCGAGCCCATACGGCCCTTGGCACCGACTACGGAAACCTTGATCATTGCAGCTCCTTGATGTTTTCGCGGACGCGCATGTTGCGCATGTCGTACGTTTGCCGTGCGCATGTGTTCGAAATCGCGTGTCCGCGTCCATAACGTGTTCCACTTATGAATCTAAAGAGACGCTTCGACGCGGAGGCAGGCGGCTATGACGCTTGACGATCGAACGTCGGTCAGCCGCGGCGACGCGCCAGCAGCCAGCCAATCAGCGCGAACGGAATCGAACAGCCCACGAACACGGCGGGCAGGCTCAATCCCACGCTTGGATTGAAATGGTCGAGCACGATGCCGGTGATCATGGAGCCGAACGACGCGCCCATCGTGCCGGCGGTGCTCACCCAGGACAGGCCTTCGGTGAGCGATTCCTCGGGCACGGTCTCCTTGACGAGGAGGTTGCCGGAGGCGAATACCGGCGAAATGGTCAGGCCGGTGAGGATCTCCACCAGTCCCATGACGATCAGGTTGCCCTGGCACAGGTGGATCACCACGAAGCCGACGGTCATCAACGCGAGGAACATGATCATGTGACGCCAACGGGAGCCTCTGAGCTCGCGCGAGCCGAAGACCAGCGCGCCCATGCAGGAGCCGACGGCCAGCATGGCCAGCTGCACGCCGAGCACGGAGTCGAGGTGCAGCGATTTCATGACGGCGGTCATGGACGTGTCGAATGCGGTGAACGCCATGTTGAACACGATGAACACGGCGAGGAGCGGCAGCACGCCCGCATAGGTGAGCACATTGCGCTTGTTGCGGTCGCGGCCGTCCGTCTTGAGCCGGTCGAGGTCGAAACGATTCGCGGAAGCAGCGGTACCAGCAGTACCGTTCGCAGCGGCACCGCCGGCCGCCAATCGCACGTCAGCATCGTCCGTATCGGCCGCAACGACCGTGATTTCGCGCAATACCGGCGGTTGAGTGTCACGCAATGCGAAGAACACTGCACCGCCGAACGCGCAGGCGAGGGTCGGCACGAACAGCTGTGATACGGGATGCACGGACGCGGCCAGGAAAGCCGCCAGAATCGGCCCGAAGATGAACACGATCTCGTCGATGGCGGATTCGAGCGCGTACGCGGTGTTGAGCAGGTCCTCCTTGCCGGCGCGGTCGAGCACGTACGCCCAACGGGTGCGCACAAGCGCGCCGAACGAGAACTGCGTCATGCCCATGACCACGGCAAGCACGAACAGCAGCGGAATCGGCACGCGCATCAGCGCGGCGAACGCGAAGCCCAGCATGACGATGATCTGCACCGTCAGGATCACCGGACCGACCTTGCGCTGGCCGAACCGGTCGAACAGGCGCGCGTACAGCGGCGTGACCGCGGCGGTGGCGAGCACGTACGCGGCGCTCATCACGCCGGCGATCGTCCAATTGTCGTACATGTGGTTGAGCGCGAGCACGATACCGAGGCCCATCATGGACATCGGCAGTCGTGCGACGGCACCGGACGCGCAGAACGCTTTCGTTCCAGGTATGGAGAACAGCCGCGCATACGGCGATGCGGCGTCCGGTGATGTATTCGGGCTGACGGTTGCGTCATTCGCAGCCATGATCGAAACTCCTTAACTGTTGTTGCGTCCGGCATGTGCGCCCGCCCACACATGCTGCACGAGGGTAGCGGCGTTCCTCCACAACGCTGCCTGCATAGCGGTTTCTCCCGCAGGCAGGCCGGAAAGCGCCGCTCCCCCGCTTTCTTCGGTCAAGGAGCCATTGCGCACCGGCACTAGTCGTTGTCGGATTGCTGCGGAATTCCGTAGCTCAACTCGGCAAGGATCTCTTCTTCTGTTTTGTCGAGGGCGTCAAGCTCCCGATCGGCCTCGTGAGGCTCACTCACATAGTAGAGACAGGCGTCGATTGCATCCAACGGCACCCCTTCCATCGCCGCGAGCAGCAGGCGGTACAGGTCGAGCTGTGCGAGTTTCTCTTTGATTTCGTCCGGTTTGCGTGGTTTTACGCCGGTTTTCCAATCGACCACGGTGTAGCGTTTCGTCTCGTCCGTTTCGTCGAGACCGCCGAAGAACACCGCGTCGAGTTTGCCGTTGACGATGGTGCCGAGCTGGGGCATGTCGACGACGAGCTGGCGTTCCGCCCATGCTGGACGTCGTTTTGCCCACGGCGAAGCGACGAGACGACGCTGCCAAGCGGCCAGTTTCCGTTCGTCTCGCAATTGGGCGTCCTGCGATGGTGCGTCCTGCGATTGCACGCCGCCGTTGTCCGCGTCGACTTGCGTATCACCTATCAATGTGATCAGTTCCGCACGCGACTGCGCGGCCATACCGGCAGCACCTTCCGTACCGCCGATGCCGTCGACGTCCGCATCCGCCATGATGAAACGCTCAGCCCATGCGTGGAACCGCGTGCCGAGCTGTGCCGCCGGCGAGGCGACGTGCGGAATCGGACGGACCAGACCACGCCAGTAGGCGCGGGAGTCACGTTCGCCCATGGAGCCGGCGCGCGCTTGCAGCGAGGTGACGTTTTGGCGGCCGGCAGCAAGGATACGTTCGCCTTTGGCACGCACGGCCTCGTCGAAGGCGTCCTGCGATTCGCCTGCGTCAGCCACGTCCGGTTCCGGCATGAGATGTTCGTCGGCGACGAGCAGTTTGGCGAGACGCAGCAGTGAGTTTCCGGTTTCCGGCGATGGCGTGGCGGATTCATCGGCAACGTCGCCCTGCGTTCCCGTGGATTCAGCGATATTCGGTTCGTCGGATTCGACGGCACGTACCTGTTCGGCCGCGGCACGCAGCCTGTCGGCGACATCGGCGCTCAGATCGCACGGCCAAGGCAAAGTATGGTCGTCCGAGACCGGTTCGAGCGGCGTGTTCCACGCATCGCCCACCACGGCATTCTCGAAATCGCGGGCGTGTTCGCCTACGAAATAGCCGTCGGGCAGGTCAAGTCCCAGCGTGTGCGGGGAGCCGTCCACATCGTCGGACAGGTTGTCCGGTTCGCGTACCGCGGTGACGATTCCGTTCATCGAATCGCGCGTCTCCAGCCAGAAATTCGACGGCGCGGCGCTTTTCTTTCCCTCCGCCAGGCGGGAGTCGCGGCTCGTCTCGTTGCATCCGCTGTATACGAGCAGCGCCTCGTAGCGGGCGCGCGTCAACGCCACGTAGGCGAGACGGCGTTCGTCGGCGTGCAGTCGGCGGCCGTATTCCTCCTGTTGCGTCAGGTACAGGCTTGCCGGATCCATTCCTTCCATATCGTCGACGGCCATGGTTCGCAAGGTGCCGAACACCTCGTCGTCGATTACTTCCGCATCGTCCAATCCGTCGAGCGATTCCACGGGATTGCCCCCGATGGGCGCGTCGTGCGGGAATCGTGGCAGGATATCCGCGTCGGCGCGCACCGGAACCGGCACCGCGGACGGGTCTTCCAGCCAAGTGTGGGCTTTTTCGAAGTATTCCGGCGGCTCCCATACGCCGTCGCGCCGACCGCCCGGATGGTCTTCGTCCGTTTTGACGCTCAGGTGGTCGCCTTGACTGGACGGGAAGGTGCCGTCGCGCATGCCGACCACGGCCACGGCGTCCCATTCCAGGCCTTTCGACTGGTGCACGGTCATGAGCACCACATCGACGGGGGTATCTGGTGCGGTGGCGTTGTCGTCGGACGCGTCACGCAGCGAATCCACCCACGAGATGAACGCGCGCAGGCTTGGCGTGCCCTGCGCGGCGATTTCCTGCAAGTAGGTGTCCACCAGAGACAGTATCGCGTCGAGTGACGAAGCGGCATGCGATGTGGCACGATTGCCGGCATCCGGATGCCGCATCCGTTCGGCGAGCAGCAGGTCGATGTCCAGTCCGAGCGCGGTGATGGCCGTGCGTACCACTTCCGGCAACGGATGGCCGGCCGTGCGCTGCACCTGTTGGATGACGCGACCGGCGTGGATGACGCTCGCGGCTCCCGTACGGCTCAATACGCCGTCGACGAGGTGCCGCAGATCGCCGCGCAGCAGCACGTCGATCAGGAAGACGGCGTTGGGCACTTGGTCGCGGTAGGCGCGCACGGTGGCGCGGATGTCGGCGTCGGACGGATTCGCATCCGCCTCCACGATGCCGGCCGACACGAGCGCGCGGTAGCGTTGCGCGGTGTTGAGCCGTTCGGCGATGCCGGCGAGCGCCTGCAGATCGTCGGCGGACAGGCCGAATCGTGGCGTGGCGAGCAGCCGCATGAGCGCGGCGCTGTCGGTGTGGTCGCATACGACGTGCAGCAGGGTGAGGATGTCTTTGATTTCGGGACGTTCCAGGAGTGCGGCCTGGCCGACGACGAGTGTGGTGAGGCCGGCTTGTTCCAGTGCGTCCTCGTAGGCTGGCATCTGCGTTTTGGAGCGGAACAGGAGCGCCACGTGCGGACGGTTGTCTTTGGCTCCGTCGGCGAGCTCGTTTTCGGTTGGCGTGTGCAGTGCGATCGCTTGTTTGGCGAAGCGTACGACGGCGTCGATTTCCTGGCCGAATGTGGCGTAGCCGAGCACGCCGAGCGTACCTTCGGGGGCATTGTCGATGTTGGCGAGCGGGGGCACGTCCACTTCGCGCATAAGCGAGCTGCCGCGACGTCTGGCGGGCAGGCGCAATGGTTTCGTCAGATTGTTGGCCGCTTCGAGCACCATGCGCGAGTTACGTCGGGTGACGGTCAGCGTGTAGGGCTTGTCGGTGGCGTCGTGGCCGAAGTCGTGTTGCAGCATGCGGAATGCGCCGGGGCTGGCTCCTCGCCATGCGTAGATCGATTGGAAGGGGTCGCCGACGGCGTTCACCGCGCTGCGATGGGTGGAATCGGCGTGGAACAGTGCGGTCAGGAGGGCCGCCTGCGTGGTGGAGGTGTCTTGGTATTCGTCGAGCAGCACGTGCGTGTAGCGTTTGCGGTAGGTGGCTCCGATGGAGGGGAATCGGGTGACGAGTTGGAATGCGGCGATGGTGAAGTCGCTGAATTCGGCCATGTTGAGGGCGCGTTTTCCGGCGTGGTAGTCGGCCACGAGGTCGAGTAGCAGGTCGCGTTTGCGGGCCGTGCCGGCCAATTGCGCGGTCTTGTAGACGCAGAGTTGGTGGCATTGGGCGCGGTATTCGCGCATGCGGGTTTCGAAGGCGGTGTCGGATTCCTTTTTCTTCTGTTTCGGAGCCTTGCCCACTTTCGGCTCGTCATCGGGAACGTCCTCGTCTTCAAGCGCTTTGGCCACTTGCGCCACGAACGCCTTATCCCATGCGCGCACGCGTTCCACGGCTTCGTCGAAGCTGGTGCAGTCGCTGCCGATCATGGCTCCTGCGATGGCGTTGGATAGGGTGAACACGTTGCCGGCGATGGTGGAGAATTTGCCGAGTTCGTCGCCGCCTTGGTCGAAGGCCATGAGCTGGTCCATGTGCTTGTCGAGCACGGTGTGGATGAGCTGCAGCGCTCCGGCTTCGCTCAATGGCTGCGTGTTTTGGTCGAAGCCGACGAGCAGGCCGTATTGGCGCACGATGGTTTGGAAGAACGCGTCATAGGTGGAGACTTCCGGTTTGAGGAAGGCGACGCGTGTACCGCGTCCGGCTTGGTTGCGTGTCACGGCAACGGAGACGCGCGAAAGCAGTTCGGAGGCGGCTTTGCGTGTGAAGGTCAGGCCCAGAATCTTCTCGGGACTGATGCCCTGGTCGATGAGGGTGATGATGCGGCGGGTCATGGTGTAGGTTTTGCCGGAGCCGGCGCCCGCCACCACGACCACGTCCTCGTATGAGGGGGCTTGGATGACGGCGGCCTGTTCCGGACTGTCGGTGAATTTCGGCGTGGCGGCCGGCACAGTGCCCATCGCATCGCCCTTTGCTGTGGCCCCGTTCGTTGACATGCTTCCGTTCATACCGTTACTCCCGTTCATGCCACGGTCCTTTCGAATACGGTGTTCTGCTCGCCTTGGCAGGCCGGGCAGACCCCACTGCCGTACGTTCTGCAGTATCCGACATGTTCTGCGGTCGGACGCGCGGTGATGCGGGTGGCCCGGCTCGCCGCGGCCGCATAGAAGACGCGGGCGATCATGGTCAGCGACCATACCGTCATCTTCGACCGCGATTCCAGAAGTTGCTTCCAATGTTCTTCGCTGACCTGCGCCGGCCGTTCGACGTCGTCGAGGCCGCTGGTGAAGACGCTGGCCATTTTGGGCACGTATTTGCGGGGTATGAAATCGCCCGCGTTGATGCTTCCGCCGGCGAACAGCGCCTGCTGGTGGTACGCTTCGTCGCCTTGCCCTTTGCGTGGCGCGGGGGCCGCGTATTCCATGACGTGGAACAGGGCGCTTTGGGTGATGTCCGGCATGGCTGCGATCGCCTGCGCGCCACGTTTTCCGCCGTGTTCCGGGAAGGCGAGGCCCAGCTGGTAGCAGACGAGCTGCAGGTCGCTGAACAGGGAGCGTCCGTTCGGCACTTTGCCGGTTTTGTAGTCGATCAGCCGTACCTGTTCGCGGCCGTCTGCGGTACGGCGGTGTTCAAGACGGTCGATTCTGCCCGACAGGCGTACGGTGAGCCGGTCGCTCATGCCGGTTTCCGGCCAGCCGTCGACGAGCGCGCCCATGATGGCGATGAGTTCGTCGCGGGAGATCGGAGCGTTGCCGTCGATGGCGTTGTAGGCGTCGAGGATGTCATCGAAGTCGAATCGCGCGGCGAACTGCCGTTCCGCTTCGGCATGGTCCAACGTTCCCACGGTGATGGTTTCGGTGTTGTTCGACGGGTATCCCGTACGGTTCGACTTGACGAAATATGTGGCGATGTTGCGCAATGCGACCGATGCTTTCGCGTCCTTGCCGAGCGCCTTGTACCGTTCCTCGGGGTCGTCGATGGCGTTGAGGTCGCCACGTAGGGTCTTGTATCGGCCGATCATCCATTGGGTGATTTCGTCGATGTTGTCCTCGTCGCTTACCGCGGTGTGGTTTTGGGGCAGGTCGAGGCCGGCTTCGGTGGCCTGTTGCGCGACGGCGTGGATGAGCGAGCCGAAGCTGGTGGCCGCGCTGCCCATGCGTGGGCCGGCGAAACGGTTCTCCAGCATCCAGCACACCGGGCACGCCCACAAACTGTCCACGGCGGATGGAGAAAGGGTGACCACGTCGGATTGGCCGTCCGTTTTTTCGATGGATTCCGGTTGTTCGATAAGCTTCGCCTTGTCGGCATGCTCCGTTTTCCCGTCAGATTCCATCTTGCCGTCGATTTCCGTCATATCGTCGGCTCCCGCATGTTCCGTAAGGAACGCCCAATTGTCGGGATTCGCGGCGGCGATGCCATGCGATGCCAACAACGCCAAGGCTTGCGCGGCATCGCGCGCTTGGGGGGAACCGGCCGGCGCATGGGCCAGCACGCTTCGCGCGGCGGCGACCAGGCCACGTGGGTCGGCCTCCAGTCCCGCGTATTCGCCGGCCTCGCCGACCGCCGTGTACACGCGTGTTTCCGCATCGGCATCCCGGTCGCGGTCGAACCATTCCGGCAGGTAGCCGTAGAGGAAGTCGGACGGCACATGGTCTTCGTTGAGGACCGCGCTTACCGTCACGCGCTCATCGGCGCGGGTGAGCGCCACAAGGAGGCTTTTCTGTTCGGAGACGAGCACCGCGGCGAGCTGCGCGTTTTCGCGGCCTGCGGAGGTGACGATGTCGTCGGACAGTCGTCCATGCAGCATGATGTCGGCGAGTTCCTCCCCGCCGAACAGGGTGTTGCGCGGTGAGAGGTTCGGCCATTGGCCTTGTTGGAACGCAGGCATGAATACTAGTTTCCAATGTTTTCCTGCAGCTCCGGCGGGCGTGGTGAGCGTCACGGCCTGATCGATCGGCGCGGTGTGCGCCAGGGAGTCGGCTTCGATGGCGAGCGCGCGGACCTGTTCGATGAACGCGTCGATGGTGTGCGCTGCCGTCACGCCGTTCGATTCGCCGCCGGACGCGTAGCTGAACAGGCGCATCGCGGTGTCGAGCCGGTCGTTGGCCGCGCGGCCTTCGGCGTTGTTGCGCAACGCCGTTTTCTGCCAGATTTCGGCTTTGCCGAACGCCTGCCATGCACAGTCGAGCATGTATTGCGGTTCGTGGGATGTCAGGCGTGCCTCCGACCGCAGGGTATCGTCGAGCGCTTTCCACAGGCGTGCGAAGGCTTGCGCTTGGGGGTCTTTGCGGCCCAGTACGGAGGCGATCGCGTCGAGCACGCGGTCGGCGTCGCCTTCCAATAGCAGGATGTACAGCGCGTTCATGCCGAGGGATGGTTCGTCCGCGTCCTCAGCGGCACGCTCTCCCGTCATCAGCCGGTCGTCGGTGTCGATTGCCGGCAGGCCCATGTCGGCAGCGTTTTCCGTGTCCGACGCCGATGCCGCCGCGCGTGCGGTGCGGAAGGTTTCGACGTAATCGTTCCAATCGTCGATCAGCTGTGACAGCAGCGCGCGTCCGAACGTGTCGGACGTGGTCGGATCGGCTGTATCGTCATGCAAAGCCGTGGCCAGCGAGCCGAGCGCGTTCATCGCCGATTCGACCACGCACAGCCGAGCCGGACGTTCGCCGGGGGTGGTGATCAACGGCGAGTTCATGATTGATGCGACGCGTGAGCGCACGTATGCGCCGGCCGTGTCGAGGTTCATGGACGAGGTGGCGATGCCTTGCCGTTTCAGTTCGGCCAGTTCGATCATGGAGAACAGGCCCTGCACGAACGGCTCGTCCTTGAGGGGGCGGGTCACGCTCGAATAGCGTACGGGCACGCCGTCGGCGCGTAGCCGTTCGCCGAACGTGCGCACGGTGGCGTTGTCGTGGGCGATCACGGCCATGTCGTTCCAGTCGCGGCCGTGTTCGAGATGTTCGGTTTTGATTTTCCACACCACGTCGTCGAGTTCTTCGACGGTGGAACGGTACATCGCGGCTTCAAGACTGCCGTCGTGCGTCTCCGGTATGGCGATGGCCGGCATTTTGCCGGGGCGGTTCGCCAGCGCGTCGTCGGTCGATTCCGTGCTGGCGATGGTCAGGCTCACGCGGCTCGCCACCGCGGCCAGGTCCGTGCCTTCGGCCATATGGGACGGTTCCAGCCGTACCAGTCGCGCGCCCAATCGCGATTGCGCCATGTTGAACAAATATTCAGGGTACGATCCGCGGAACGTCTGCACCGCCTCGTCGGGGTTGCCGACGAGCAACAGTCGCACGCCACGGTTGCGCAATGCGGTGAGAAAGTCGAAGCCGGCGAGTGTGGCGTCCTGGAAATCGTCGACGATGACGAGTTTCGGCAGGTCGGACGTTTTGGCTTCGTTCACGGCGACCGCGGCGTCGATCATGAGTTGTGAGGCGTCGAGACGGTATTGGTCCGGATATGCCTCGTTGATGGCCTGGTTGTATTCGGCGCGCAGCGCGAAGGCGAGCCGCCATTGCACGCGCAGTCGTTCGCGTCGTTCGTCGAGTGTGCCGTGCTCGTCGGCAGCGCGGGCGATCAGTATGTCTTCGAGTTCCGGTTTCGCGCCGATCTCGTTCATGCGGGCAAGCATGTCGCGCAGCTGGTTGGCGAAGGCGTCGGTGGCGTCGTCCACCACCATGCCCGACCAGTCGGCGACCACGAAGTAGGTGCGCAATAGCGCGCAGGTGGAGCATTCGTCGCCGTGCTCGGCATGTTCGGCATGCCTGGCGAGCACGCGGCGGATGACCACGTCCTGTTCGGCCCCGTTGAGCAGTTTCGGCAGGGGTTGTCCGGCATGCGATCGCACGGCGGTCATGATACGGAACGCGACGGCTGGCAGGGTGGTGACGGGGCGTGCCTGCGAAATCGCGGACAGTTCGCGGATCACGGTGTCGCCGAGCCGGTCGGCCACCTGTCTGCCGGAGACCGTCATCACGGCGTACGCGTCGCCATGCCGCTTCATCGCGGCGACCAGCATGTCAAGCGCGAACCGGGTCTTGCCGCTGCGGGGTGCCCCCGCAACCAATGTCGCGTCATCGAGATCGTCCACATCCATCATGTCTCCCCAGCTTAGCCGAACGGTCCGGCTACGAATCGCATATCATCGTCCGAAGCCGTCCTGAAAACGTCATCGTGGACACCGCCATCTTTATATATGGACATCGATACCCTCTACAAAGTTTTTCGGACACCGCCACCAATAAGATTGACTAGCGGCGCAGCCCGGGAAGGTTCAACAGCGAACAGACGGCCTGCCCATGACGACGAGTACGGTCGAAGCATAGACGCAACGCACGGAACCGGGCAGGAACTACAGGAAAGAGGAAGCATGGAAGCCTCAAGGAGCATTCCCCCTCAGATTCCCGGCTACACACTGATCAAACGGCTGGGCTCCGGTTCCGAAGCCGACGTGTACCTGTACCAGCAGCTTTCCCCGGCCCGTCAGGTGGCCATCAAAATCAGCAAGAACACGCTCGACCCACGTGCCGCGGTCCGCTTCCGTTCCGAAGCGAATTTCATGGGGCAGATCTCCACACACCCCTACATTCTTTCCGTCTATGAGAACGGCGTGACCGTCAACGGGCGCGGCTACACCGTGTTCGAATACGCTCCGGGCGGCAATTACAAGACGTTCCTCGAGCATGGCCGTCTCACCGCCGACCAGATGCTCACCGTCGGTATCGATCTGGCGAGCGCGCTGTTCACCGCGCATCGCAAAGGCATCATCCATCGAGACATCAAGCCCAGCAATATTCTCATCAACGCGCACAATATGCCCATGCTCGCCGATTTCGGCATCGCCGGGACCGTCTATGGGCGTCCGGGTGTCGGCTTCACCATCGCGTGGGCCGCGCCGGAGGTGCTTGCCCAAGGCGGTGGCGGTAATGAATCGTCCGATATCTATTCGCTTGGCGCCACGCTGTTCGCCATGCTGATCGGCCAATCGCCGTACGAGTATTTCTACGCCGATGTGCTGGGCGATTCCCAACGGCAGGTGCGGGCCGAACGGCTCAAGTCCGTCATTCTCAACAATCCGCTGCCCAAGCTCAACCGTCCCGACGTGCCGGTCGAAGTGGAACGGGTGTTGCGTAAGGCCTTGAGCCGTGCGCCCGAGGATCGTTACTATTCCGCGCTGGAGTTCGCGCGCGACATGCAGCGCGTGCAACAGGCCTTGTATGGCCGTGCCGCGCAGACCACCGTCGAGGGTGTGCCGGATTATCCGCAGAACATGTACGCGCAGACTTCCGCATTCGACCAGTCCGCCCCGGTTGCGAAACAGCATGCCCGGTGGGTGAAGCCGTTGGCCGTCACGGTTGCTGCGGCGGCCGCCGCGGTCGTGATGGCGTTGGCGTTCGTCACCGTCGTCATGCCGAATATGGATGCGGCTTCCGACAACAGCAAGGTGCAGGTGCAGAACCATGGCGCCCAGAACCATGCCGAGGACGATCCCGATTCGGCGATCACGTCGGGCAGTGTGCCGAGCGTGCAGGATCTTACGGGCGAATACACCGCCGACGGCAAAGTGCGGTTCACGTGGGTCAATCCTTCGCCGAAGGATGGCGATTCGTACGCGTGGTCGCTGGTCGGCGATTCGGGAACCGACCCGAACGCGCAGGGCACCACCACGGAGTCGACGAGTATCGAAATCGATCCGGCCGACGGCGCGCAGACGTGCGTGCAGGTGAGTCTGGTTCGCGCGGACCGGCAGATGTCCGAGAATCCCATGATCGCGTGCGCGGCCAAGCCGTGAGTTTGCGGCCGGATGCGGGTGACATGAACCGATACGAACCAATACAGCCCGGCATGCATGCGGGCAAACAGGTAGGCGCATGCGGTTGGATGCGCGGTCAAGCAAAGTTTGGGCACAATCAGGGAAGAGCCAGTCGATGAGCAAGCATAGGAACGCCGAGAACCAGTCGGCGCAATCGTACGAACGGCAGTTGCGATTCGGGTCGATGCTGCGCAAGCTGCTGCCTTCCGGCAGTCGCCGGTGGATCACGCCGATCGTCATGCTGCTGCTGTTGCTGGGCATCGTCGCCGGGGCCGTCATCGTCAGTTCGGTGACGCAACGTCACGTGCAGCTCGACGATGGCACCGTGTGGGTCACTTCGCTCAAGGACCGCAAGGCCGCCCGTTTCAACGTGCGCAACCGGGACGCCGATGCGGGCGTCGCCTCCACTGCGGCCCGGTTCGACGTGGCCCAGCATGATGGCTCCACCGTGATCTCCGAAGGTACGAAGGCCAGCAACATCGAGGCCTCCACCGTCAGCGAAAGCGGCAACACCACCATCAAATCGGATACGCGGACCGTCGTCGGAGGCAACACCGCGGCGTTCATCAACGTCAAGACGGGCAATGTGTGGGTCGGGTCCGCCGATGATGTGAAATCCATGAATCCGACCACCGATTCGCCGAAGATGAAGCTGGGGTCGGGTGGCCGTATCGCGGTGACGCATGACGGTGTCGTCTACGGCTATCGCGCGTCCGACGGCGCGGTGCTCAGTGTCGACGGGCCTCAGGGAACGCCCGGCAAGGATGCGACGATCAAGGGCGTCACGAATGTCGAATCGTTCACCGTGGTCGGCAAGACGCCGGTCGTAGCCGGTGCCGGCAAGGTGTTCTGGCCGAAGGGCAGCGCGGATATCGGCCTGCAGGGTCAGGCGACGTTGCAGGCGCCGTCCACGGATGGCAGGCAGACTGGCTGGGTGGCGGTTTCCACGCCGCGGGGCATCGCCATGGTCGATTTGGGTAGTAAAAAGGTCACGCAGCTGCCGAATGCCGGCAAGGGCGATGCCGCGCAGCCGGTGTCCACCAATGGCTGCGTGTTCGCCGCGTGGGCGCAGAAGGCCAACAATTACATCAGGGTGTGCGCGGCGAACGACAAGGACGCACAGTTTTCCTCGTTGGAAGATGTCAATCCCACCTCGCAGCTCGTGTTCCGCACCAACCATCGTCTGGTGGTGCTCAACGACGTGGTCAACGGCAATGTGTGGAATCCGCAGGAGTCCACCAAGGTCATCAAAATCCAGTGGAACAAGGTGGAGACCAAGCAGTCGAAGCAACAGCAGCAAAACAACGACAGCGCCAACAACCAGCATAATTTCAGCAAGAACTGTTCGGCGCAGTTGGGGCAGATCAAGGCCGTGGACGATTCGTTCGGCGCGCGCGTGGGATCGCAGCAGATTCTCGACGTGTTGCGCAACGACGAGCAGACCGACTGTTCCGTGCTGCGCATCACGTCGGTGAGCGCTCCGGATGGCGCGAACATCACCGTCTCCCCCGTCTATGACGGCCGGTATCTGCAGCTCGACGCCTCCGGTACCGCCGCGGGCAACGTGTCCTTCAGCTATGAGATTTCCGACGGACGCGGGCAGACGTCCAGCGCCACCGTGTCGCTCACGCTGGACGGCGGCGACGACCATGCGCCGCTGCAGAGCGACACTCCGCCGGAAATCGACGTGGAGCAGGGTGCTTCGTACACCGCGAACGCGTTGGGCAGCTTCTCCGACCCCGACGGCGATCCGCTGACCTTGGTGTCGGCATCGCCGCAGAACACCGATCAGGTGACGGTGTCCACGCGAGCCGACGGACAATTGGTCTTCAACGCCGGTTCGATGTCGTCCGGCAGGGCGGGCATCGAGGTCACGGTGTCCGACGGCCAGCAGACCGGCATCGGCATGATCTACTTCTCCGTGAAGCCGGCGAACACGCTGGGCGCGGTCATCGACCCCGTGGTCAAACAGACCACGCCCGACACCCGCACCACCATCGCGCTCAAACCGTACGTGCACGGCACGTCCGTCGAACCGGCCGAATTGACCGCGGTGGAGACGCCGTCCGGCGCGGCCACCACCATGAACGCCACCGACATGTCGATCACGTTCACCGCCTCCAATCCCGGCACCTACTATGTGCCGTACACCATCACGCAGGGTTCCATTCCGTCGACCGGTCTGGCTCGTGTGGAGGTGCAGGCGGTGGCCGGAGACGCCGCCAAGCCGATCGCGGCGAACGATGTGGCGCTGCTAGGCGCGGACAATACCGCGATTGTGGAGCCGCTTGCCAACGACGTCGACCCGATGGGCGGCGTGCTGTCGGTGACCAGCGTCACCGCGGACGCGCAAAGCGGCATCAAAACCGGTGTGGTGAGCAACAAGCGCGTCTATATCACCGCGCGTCAGGTGCCGACCGAGCCGGTGCGGATCTCCTACACCGTGGCCAACGCGGCCGGATCGTCGACCGGCGTCATCGTCCTGCAGCCGCCGGCGCTGACCACGTCGAATTCCGTGCCGAAGGCCGAGAACATCACCACACAGGTGCGCACCGAAGGCATCGTTTCCGTGGACGTGCTCGACCATGTCACGTATTCCGACGGCACCACGGTGAGCCTGCAGAACGACTTGCAGTATGACAAGAACACGTTCAAGGGTCTGGTGTTCGTGTCCGGCGACACCGTGCGCTATCAGGCCACCAGACAAACCGGCTCCTTCCCCGTCACCTATACGGTGAAGGACAATCTCGGCAACGCGGCCTCGGCCACCATCACCATCAACGTGCATCAGAAGGACGCGTCCAACAAGACGGCTCCGACACCGTCCGACGTCGAGGCGCAGGTGGCGGCCGGTCAGAAGGTGCAGATTCCGATCACGCTCACCGGCATCGACGCTGACGGCGATGACGTGCAGCTGCTCGGCTTGGGCAACAAAGCGCCGAAACTGGGCCGTATCAGCGAGGTGGGCGCCACGTATCTGGTGTATGAGGCGTATGCCGATTCGTCCGGAACGGACACGTTCTCCTACGCCGTGGAGGATTGGACCGGTCAGAGGGCCACCGCGCAGGTGCGTGTGGGCGTGTTCAAATCCGGAGCCGATTCGGGTGTGTACGCGCGCGACGACGAGATCACGCTGCGTCCGAACACCGCGGCCACCGTGCCGGTGGCGCAGAACGACATTTCCGGGGACAATACTGATCTGACCGTGGCCAAGGACGTGGAATCGCAAGGCATCGGCGGCATTCAGGTCGTTGACAACATGCTGTCGTTCACCACGCCGAAGCAGGTGGGCACGTATTACGTGGTCTACACCGTCAAGGACAAGGCTGGCCTGTCCGATTCGGCGACGTTGACGGTGAATGTCGACGAGAACGCCGCCATCGACCCGCCGACCGCGTACGATTACCGTGTTCCGGCCGCCGCCACGATCGACAAGAAATCCGTGGACGTGGACGTTTCGCAGTGGATTGCCAATCCGTCCGGCACCGCCGACGAGCTTCAGGTGGGCGTGGATCCTTCCGCGACCGACCATGCGCATGTCAAGGGCGGCAAGGATTCCACCATCATCACCGTTGATCTGACCGATGAGGCGCGCGCGGTGCCGTACACCGTCACGAACACGACGTACGGCATCACGTCCACCGCGTTCATCCAAGTGCCCGCATATGGCGTGTTTCCGCCGGTTCTGCGTCCGAAGGCGCCGGCGTTGAAGGTCAATGCGCGTGAGACCATCACCATCAACATCGCCGACTACGTGCGTGTGGGCGCGGGCAAGACCGCGTATGTGGACGGCGCCGATTCGGTGAGCGCCACGAAGGCCGCGGACGGCGACCTGTACGTCAACGACCAGACGTTGAGGTTCACCGCGCCGAAGGATTACGCGGGTCCCGCGTCCATCACCTTCACCGCGGTGGACGGCAAGCGAGACAAGAACGACAAGGTGAAGATCGTCAATTCGGCGGTGCTCACGCTTCCGATCACGGTGATCGGACGTGAGGTTCCGCCGCCGACGTTCTCGTCCTCCACCGTCGATGTGGTGGCCGGCGAGAAAGCCACTACCATCGATCTGACGGCGCTGACCCATTCGGCGTCGGGCCTGTACGAGGATGAGAAGCAGTACTCGTATTCCGGCGGCGTGAATTCCGGCAGTGTGGATGCCAGAGTGTCTCCCTCCGGCACGTTGACCGTGTCCGCGGACAAGACGGCCACGCCGGGCACCACGGTGAGCGTGCCCGTCTCAATCAAATATGCGAAGGGTACGGTGAGCGCCGGTATGACCGTGCGCGTCACCGCGTCCAACAGGCCACTCGCCCGCGTCACCGAGAAGACCGTGAAAATCAAGGCCGGTTCCAGCGAGCAGGTGAATCTGCTGTCCGACGCGTACAATCCGTTCCCCGACACTCCGCTGACGGTGACCGGATGCACATCCGACGGCGCGTCGAAGCTGACGGTGGATTGCCCGTCCAACGGCGTGGTGTCCATCAGGGCGGCTTCCGACATCGGCGCGAGCACCAACAAGGTGGTCGTCACCGTGCGCGACGCCACCAAAACAAAGGAACGTGAGGTGACCGGCACCATCAGCGTTTCGGTGATGGACAAGCCTGATGCGCCGCTGCTTTCCGCGGTGTCCGGCGACCCGCAGGATGGCGCCGTGAATCTGAGCTGGACGGCCGGTTCGGCCAACGGCAGCCCGATCACCGAATACAAGGTGATGTGGGGCGGAGACGCGTCCGGCGAGCGCTCGTGCGGGCAGAAGACCTCCTGTCTCATCGACGGGTTGAAGAACGGCAAGACCTACTCGTTCAAGGTGCAGGCCAGGAACGAGGTCGGCTGGTCCAAGGATTCCAACGCCGTCGAGGGCACGCCGGACAAGCTGCCTGATGCGCCGACGGATGTGACGGCCAGTGTGAAGGGCAACACGGTGAGCGTCACGTGGAAGGCTCCGGACGGCAATTTCTCGTCGGTGGACAATTACGAGGTGACTTTGTCCGGCAGGAACGCGCCTTCCAAGCAGACGACAAATTCCACCGGAATCGATTTTGTTTTCGATAACAACGCGATTTCCGACGGCGACTCGTACACGGCTACGGTACGCGCCCACAACAAGGTGAATTGGAGCCAACCGTCCAAGGCGTCCGACGCTGTCAAGCCGTGGGGCAAGCCCGATGCGCCGAAGATCTCCGTGACGAACGACGACACCACGGGAACCGTCACCGTCGAATCCGTGGGCAACACCCGCAACGCGGGATGCAAGGCCGTCGAGATTTCCGGAGATGTCAGCGCAAGCATCGACGGATGTTCCGGATCCTACGATTTCAAGATTCCGGATCATGATCTCAACACCAGGGAATACACCATCAAGGCGGCGGTGGTCGGCAAGGAGAAAACGACCAGTGACGATTCGACCGTACGTTTCACACCGAAATACGCGGTGAAGGCGCCCGAATCGGTCAGCGTCAAGGGGCATGACGACGTGTGCGTAGTCAGTTGGAAGGAGAACGGCCACGCCGACGGGTTCACGGTGAGCGCGGACGGACTCGGCTCCTACCATGCCGGCGCTTCCGAACGATCGCACGATTTCCCGCTCAAGGAATGGCAGTCCTGTTCCTCGGGCTCCGTCACGCAGCATTTCAATGGCGCGGCAAGCACCTCCAAGTCCGGCAGGGCCGATCCGGCATACGTCCGCAAGGTGAAGGCCGCCGTCAAGGCGCCGATGCTGACGTGGGACGCCAATGATCCGAACATCATCAAGGTCAGCGGCGGATCGGTGAACATGTACGGCCAGCCCGGCAAAACCGTGATCACCTTCACCGCGGACGGCAAATCCTATGACGTCGCCTGGGCATTGGGCTCCGACAAACTGAACGTCAAGGATGTGCTGCCGACCGGAGCCGATTACGCGTGGAAGGCGAAGGTGGTGGGCACCGACACCGCGCTCAACAACGAGGACAATGGCGGCACACTGCTGGACCATGACAGGTACAAGGCTCCCACGCCGAAACCCGAACCGTCGGAACCTTCAGAACCATCAAAACCGTCGGAACCATCGGATTCTGACGCGTCCACGGAAGGCGAAGCGGCCACGCGGAATGACCGGCCTGTGGCATCCTCCATCGCCCTGTCCACCGTCGACGGCGCATCCAAGCCTTGGATCCGCGGCCTGGCCTACTACGCCAGATGGTGAAACGGACGATCACAGCAATCGCAAACACAGCGAACCATCCACACGAGCAACACAACAAGCAAGGAGCAACCCATGAGCAACGATTTCGATGACGCCACCCAGCTGGGTTCCATCGGCCATAATCCAAACGTTCCCAGCCAATCCGGCCAGCAGCAGCCGGCGTTCCACACGCCGAATCTGCCGGAGCAGCCGCAAGCCGATGAGGATCCGGAGGGCACGCTGCTGAGCGCGCACGGCACCACCCAACCGGCGTTGCCGCAACAGTCCGCCCCGGCTACGCCGAACCAGCAGCGGTTCCGTCAGCCGATGCCGCAGAACCTTCGCCAACCGGCCGCCAATCCGGCAGTCGCAATGCCCGCGCAGCAGCCCGTCCAGCCCAGCCAGCCTGTACAGCCCGTCAAACAATCCCAGCCGGTCATCGACACGTCCATGATGACCGCACCCAGCAAAGACATCACCGAATTCCATGAGAAGTTCGCCAAGCTCGTAGACAACGTCTCCCAGGTCGTGGTCGGCAAGGAAGCACCCATCCGCCAATGCGCCACAGCCATGGTGGTCGGCGGGCACATCCTGCTCGAAGACAACCCGGGCACCGGCAAAACCCAGCTGGCGCGAGGCCTTGCCAACTCCATCGACATGTCGTTCAAACGTATCCAGTTCACCCCGGACCTGCTGCCGTCCGACGTGGTCGGCGTCACCTACTACGACCAGAAGCGCGGCGAATTCGAATACCGCGAAGGCCCGATCTTCGCGTCCATCGTGCTCGCCGACGAAATCAACCGCGCCTCACCGAAAACACAGTCCGCACTGCTCGAAGTCATGGAAGAGCAGAAGGTCACCGTCGACGGCGTCACCCACCCGGTGCCGCAGCCGTTCATGGTCATCGCCACCCAGAACCCGATCGAACAGCTCGGCACCTACAAGCTGCCGGAAGCGCAGATGGACCGTTTCCTCATCAAAACCACCATCGGCTATCCAAGCCACGACGTGAGCGTCAACATCCTGAAACAGGTCAACGTCACCGACCGCGCCGCCACCGTGCATCCGGTGCTCACCGGCGAAGACGTGCTGCGCATGCGCAACATCAGCGAAACCGTGCATCTCGACGACGCGATCCTCGAATACATCGTGCGACTGGTGGAAGCCACCCGCCACAACGAACGCATCCAAGTCGGCTCCTCCATGCGAGGCGCGCTCGCCTTGACCCGCTGCGCGCGCGTATGGGCCGCCTCCGACAACCGCGGCTACGTAGTGCCCGACGACGTCAAAAACCTCGCCGTACCCGTGCTCGCGCACCGCATCACCCTCACCGCCGAAGCCACCTTCGCCGGAAACACCCCCGAACAGATGATCGGCCAGATCCTCGAAGACGTGCCGGCCCCAACCCTGGGCGCCAACGCCTGAAACACAATCCACCCCGGCATACGCACCACACAATCCGAAAGGTCAAGGAATGCGGCATTCGCACACAGTGCAGCGCAGACGGACCATCCAACGATCCCTACGCCGCCTCAAACATCGCATCAAGCGACTGGCCACCTCATACGTGTCGCCGCTTGGCTGGGCGGTGACGGCGCTCGCCGTCGCCTCGCTGGTGGCGTTCGTCCTGCTGGGGTGGCATGAGCTGCTGGCCATGGCGGTGGTGTTCGCGGTCATGCTGGCCGCGGCGGTCATGCTTTCCCTTGGCAACACCTCGTTCCAAGCCACCATCGACGTGTCCAGCAGACGCGTCACGGTGTCAGACACGGTGAAAGTCGACGTCTGCGTGGACAATCCGGGCCGCACCCCCACCACGTCGGCGCGCGGCGACCTGCCCATCGGAGACAACCACGAACGGTTCGCCATTCCCATGCTCGCCGCAGGCCAGTCACGCCAGACGACCGTGGAATTCACCGCCGTCAGCCGCGCGGTGCTGCCCATCGGCCCGCTATCCATCCGCAAAGGCGACCCGTTCGGTCTGATCCGCCACGAAAAGAAACTCGTGGACCAGATCAACGTGTTCATTCATCCGCAGACCGTGCTGCTCAGCACCCTGAACGCCGGCATTCCACGCGATTTGGAAGGTCAGCCAAGCGGCGAAATCGTCGACGACGACCTCGACTTCTACGGCCTGCGCGAATACGAGCCCGGCGATGACGTGCGCAACGTGCATTGGCTCAGCTCCGCGAAAACCGGATCGCTTATGATCCGCCAATACGAAGCCACCCGCCGTACCGACACCGCTCTGACCATCAGCGTGAACCCGGATGATTACATCGATTCCCAGGAATTCGAACTGGCCGTATCCGTCCACGCCTCCATCGGCGTGCAATGCCTGCAGCAGAACCGGCCAGTCACCGCGCATGCCGGTTCCACGCACGCCATTCCGCGCAACGCCACGGAATTTCTCGATGGCTGCAGCGGCATCGACCCTGACATCGACGACAATCCCAACCTCGCGCAAACCACTCTCGAACATGCCCCCGACGCATCCTTCTACTTCTTCACCGTCGGCAGGCTCAAAACCATCGACGACATCAAACACATGGTCCTCGCACTCCCCCGCTCCGCAACCTGCGTGGTGCTTCAAGCCGCAACCGGCCAACCGCGCGCCATCAAACGCTACTCCGACTTCACCTTGGCAACCGTGGGAGACCTCAACGACCTCCCCATGATCATGGGGGTGCTGGCATGAGCACCACATTCACCAACACCGGCAATTTCACCGGCAACCTCACCGGCACAGGCACCAACTCCGCCAACACCAACACTGGCATGGCGACCGGCACAGGCACCGGCTCATGGGCGGACTCCACCCACTCCGTCATCTGGATGTCCCGCAGCGGCAAGTCCCCAGCCATGCCCAACACCAACCAGCCACACGCCGCGCAATACGCAAGCCTCACGGTCGCCGCCCTGCTGACCATCGCCGCAGCCAGCAACCTCATCGACGTATACGGCTCCGCCCTGTCTTGGACGAGCGCCGCAATCCCCGCCACCATCATCGGCTCGCTCGTGGCGCTTGCCGGTCTCGTTCCCGCGTTGCGCCTGTGGTGGCAGATGCTGTTCATGGCGTGTGCGCAGCTGGTGGTCGGCCCGGTCATCTTCCTGAATGGCACCACCATCGCCCATGTCATTCCCACACTGCGCACGTTGACGCAAGGGTGGATGCGAATGCTCGGCTCGTTCAAATACCTGCTGGCCATCGACCCGCCGACCGGCACCGGCGACGGCTCGCTGCTCGCCGTGTGGACGATCTGCCTGTGGGCCGCGCTGCTGGCCGGTATCTTCGCGGTTGCGGAGGATGGCCGGCTTACGATGGTCGCGGTCGTTCCCGTCGTGGCGAATCTCGCGATCTGCGCGCTGCTTGGCACGTCGAGCGGCTTCTACCGTATGGCGATCGGCACGATTATGGCGGTCGTGCTGGTGGTTTGGGTCAGCGCGCGTTGGAAACTGTTGGAATTGGGCCGTTGGCTCAGTTCCGTAGTCATTGTGCTGCTGGCTTCGGCTGTGGCGGTCGGCGGATGCTTGGTGGTCGGGCAAAACCGCACCATTCTGCGCGACCATTATGATCCGCCGCTGAGCCCGTACGATTACACCAGCCCGTTGAGCGGCATGCGTTCGTATATCAAGAACCATAAGGACGATGTGCTGCTGACCGTCGACGATCTGCCGGCCGGTTCCACGGTGCGTTTGGCGGTTATGGACCGTTTCGACGGCAATGTGTGGAACCTGTCCGATTCCACCATGGCTTCGGATTCCTCCAACTACCATCGTGTGGGCGATTCCATCGCAAACAACGCCGCCGGCAAGCGGTTCACCGCGAAATTCACGGTCGATGACGGTTTGAGCGACTATTGGCTGCCGATGGCCGGCGCGGCTTCCAGCGTGAAGTTCGCCACATCGTCGGACGCCGATTCGTTCTACTACAACACCGACACCATGTCGGCGATCTACCCTTCGCGCACCTCTCCGGGATTGTCCTATACGGAAACCGGCGTCATTCCGCGGACGCCGACGGATAAGGAGATCGCCAAGGCGAATGCTTCCTCCATCAGCCAGCCCAAGGCGGAAGATGTGCCCGATTGCGTGGATAAGCTGGCCACCGCGATTGCGGGCGGCCAGTCCAAGGGCGGCGAGGCCGCGCAGGCTCTTGCCGACAAGCTCAGGGAATCCGGCTGGTTCTCCCATGGTTTGAATGGCGATTACCCGTCCAGGGCCGGTCACGGCAACTATCGCATCGACCAGCTGCTCGCCGGCAGTGCGATGGTCGGAGACAGCGAGCAATACGCTTCCGCGATGGCGCTTATGGCCCGCAGTCTCGGCTTGCCGAGCCGCGTAGTGCTGGGCTTCCTGCCGAAGAACGACGAGGGCGAGATCAGTGACAGCCGCACCGAGAAGCATGGCAAAACCACCACCACGAAATTCACCGGCAACGATGTGACCGCTTGGGTGGAGATCAAGCTGGACGGTTACGGATGGGTGGCGTTCTACCCGACACCGAAGGAAACGAAGGTTCCCGACGAGAACCAGAATCTCACTCCGCCCAATCCGCAGACCTTGGTGCGTCAGCCTCCGGTGCCGCTTACCGATCCGCTGCGTGACGACAACCAAGCCAAGGGCAAAACGTCGCTTGGCGGCAGCATGGCCGACGAGACGCCGACGAGCCTGTTCTGGCAGCGTTTCGGCAGAATCGTCAGAAAAGTCGCCATCTACGGCAGCCCTCTGTGGACGGTGCTCATCGTCTGCGGCCTGCTGCTCGCCATCAAGGCGATCGCCCTGGCTCGGGCTCGCAGGCATGGCAGCGCATCGCAACGCGTCGCTGCCGGATGGCAGGCGGTCGCGGCGCTTGCCCGGCAAAGCGGCCTTGACGTCCAAGGCACCAGAAACGAGCAGGCGCAGGCCATCGCCGAACAGATGGGCTTCGATGCCAATACACTGCTCGAGCTGGGCAGGGAGGCTGATTACGCGGCCTTCTCCGGAGGCGATGTCACGCAGGAGCATGCGGAACGCTACTGGCATGACATCGCCGAAGAACGAAAGTTCATGCTCGGCTCGCTGCCGACGTTCCGCAGGTGGCGGGCGAAACTATCGCTTGCGGACGTGTTCCACTTCCGGAAAATCCGCTTGCGGAAAATCGGTGTGAAAGGGCGGGACTCATGAACGTCAAACATATTGAGGTCGGTCTGAACAGCAATATCGGCTTGCGTAGGAAAGACAACCAGGACAGCGCCTGCGCAGGCAACGGCGTGTATGTGGTGTGCGACGGCATGGGTGGCGGCAAGGGCGGCAAGCAGGCCAGTTCCGATGTTGCGGAACGGTTCGCGCGTTTGGCCGAACTGCCGACGCGCGATCTTGACGCGATTGACGAAACGCTGATCCTTGCCCAGCAGGAGGTGCTCCGTCTGGGTGAGCAGCTCGGCGGCGTTGCGGGCACTACCATCAGCGGCGTGCTGCTGCCGACGCGTGTCGGCGATGACGCGATATGTTCCGACGAACGGTGTTACATCGTCAATGTGGGCGATTCCCGCACGTACCATATGCGCGCCGACGGCAATGGCGCGTGGCTGGCGGATTCGCTGACGTGCATCACCCGCGACCATTCGGAACGGCAGAACGCCATCGATTCGGGGCAGATGCTGCCCGATGAGGCGAGCCGTTGCATTCCGCGCAACATCATCACGCAATGTGTCGGCGCGCCTGCCGGCATCCAGCCTGACTGGTACGCCGCGCGTGCGGACGGACGGTTCATCATCTGTTCCGATGGGCTGCATGCGCAGATCGGCCGTGAGCAGCTTGCCGAGATCGCGGCGGCGTACGCCGACCCGCAGATGGCCGCGGACATGCTGGTACGCGCCGCGCTGAACGCCGGCGGCCGCGACAACATCACCGTCATCGTGGTGGATATGCGTTCCGATATGCCGTGCGACGAGGATTGGAACGTCAGCAAGATCGGCGATGACGAGGATATCGACGATGCGCTGGACGGTACGTTGCAAACGTTACGAGTCATTCAATAAGATGGTTACAGACCACGAGACAAGGAGATCATGATGGTCGATTTCGATGCCGCGGTGGCGGCCGTGCAGGATCCGAACGCCGATCCCGTGTTCCTGGCGAAAATCGCGTACGAGAATCCGGAATTCGGTGCGAATGTCGTTGCCAATCCGCGAGCGTACCCGGGTCTGAAGCGTTGGGTCGCCGAATTCGGCGATGAGCGCGCCCGCCAGCAGCTGGTGGCGATGGGCTGGCCGGTTCCGCAAAATGGCGTGCAGCCGCAGCCGATTGCCGAACCGACGGCCCAGCCAATGGCCGAACCGGTTGCCGAACAGGTCCAGCCGGAACAGCAGTATCAGCCGGCAGTGGCGGAACAGTTCCAGCAGAAGCAGCAGTATCAGCCGGAACAGCCGGTGAACCAGCAATACGGTCAGGACGCTGCCTATGCGGCGTCTAACGAGGCTTCGACCGAGTATGTCGACCCATACATGAATCCCGCCGATTTGTCCGAAGTGGCCGATTATTCATCGAGCCAGCCGCAGAACGAACCGGAACAGCAGTATGCCGAACAGCAGTATGCCGCGGCCCAGGAATCGCCGGCAGACGCGGGGTTCACCGCGGAACTGGCCATGACCACCACCGATCAGATGTTGATGGCCCGTATCGCCAGCGAAGCGCCGGAGCTTCGTCCGTGTCTTGCGCGCAATCCGTACATCTATCCGGAATTGCTTGCCTGGCTTGGCCAGTTGAACGATTCGGCCATCAACGCGGCCATTCGTCTGCGCCAGCAGTGAGCTAACGCCGATTATCAGACCATTTGAAACATAAGGGGTTGTCGCGGGAATCTCCGTGACAACCCCTTATCGTCTTACCGCTAACCGTCCGCGCCGACGCTGTCAACACAAATCGTCAACGCAGTCCGTCAGCGTAATCGTGTCTTCACTGACAAACGCCCTCACTGTTTGCGGAATTGGAAGAACTGGTCGCCGATACGCACCGTGCATGGCGCCTCCAGCTGCATCGGCTTGTGTTCCACTTTGGTTTCGACATCGTCTTGGATGATGTACGTGCCGTTGAGCGAACCGTAATCCTCTATCCACAGCGTGCCATCCTGGTCGAAGCTGATCGCCGCATGGTTGCGTGAGATTGTGCGCGTCGGATCCTCCAGCTTGACCGATTTGGCGCCGGCGGGCACTTCGGCCGAAGGCTTGCGGCCAAGGAGCACGCCCATATCCACGATCACCTGCTGTCCGGTCTGCTCGTTGTCCAGCACGTACGTGTGCTTCGGCTGCTTCATGGTGAAGGCTTCGGAAAGCACGGTGCCGTCCCAGTCGATATCGTCCTCGTCCGAAACGGCAGCGTCGCCCTTCGCAACGGAAACATCCTGCATATCGTGGTCGTCCGATTCGTTCTGTGCGGCGAGCCGTTCGCGTGTTTCCAAGGAATCGGCGGCATTGCCGACGGGTTCGGCTGTGGGTTGCGCCATCACCGTGACGTCATCGTCATACCACCCTGGTTCGGGCGGCGGCGGGTAAGGTAGAAAACTCATATTCCCATTGTAGGAAGGTGGCGTCCATGCCGTCTGACGATACTCATTCTGCAATACGATGCTCGCATATTCCATCTCAAAATATTATGCTGTAACTCGTCAAAAGACGACTGCGAAACCCTCCCCCGCGATTAATCCACAACCTCGCAATCCCACGACATATAGATATAGCGAAAGGCGGAACCGACCGGTATTGGTCGGTTCCGCCTTTCGCTATGTCAGATGATTCGTCTGTCGACTATCGTGAGGGGAATCTCACAGGGTGTCGCCCAGATCGGTCTGGCCGCCGTTGTCGTCCAGGAAGTCATCCGGGTTGAAGTCATCGCCCAGCTTCAGGTCGCCGAAGTCGATGTTGGAGAAGTCCACATCGGACAGGTCGGTGTCGCCGAAGGAGCTGTCGGTGCCTTCGCCGCCCAAACCGAAGTTCGGGTAGATGGTGTCGCGGATGGCCTTGTCGGGCTCCACCGTGGCATTGCGGTAACGGGCGAGGCCGGTACCTGCCGGGATAAGCTTACCGATGATGACGTTCTCCTTGAGGCCCTTCAGGTCATCGACCTTCTGGTTCAGGGCGGCTTCGGTGAGCACGCGGGTGGTCTCCTGGAAGGAGGCCGCGGACAGCCAGGAATCGGTGGCCAGCGAAGCCTTGGTGATGCCCATCAGCTCCGGACGGCCGGCGGCCGGCTTGCCACCGTTCTTCACGGCTTCCATGTTGGCGGCCTTGAAGCGTGCCTTGTCCACGAGTTCGCCCGGCAGCAGGTCGGTGTCGCCGGAGTCGATCACGGTGATGCGACGCAGCATCTGGTGCACGATGACCTCGATGTGCTTGTCGTGGATATCCACGCCCTGGGAGCGGTACACGGTGTGCACTTCCTCCACGATGTTCACTTGTGCGGCGCGCGGGCCGAGGATGCGCAGGATCTTCTTCGGGTCGACGGAGCCTTCGATGAGCTGGGTGCCGGCTTCGACATGGTCGCCGTCCTTGACCAGCATCGGCGCACGACGGGTCACCGGGTAGACGATCGGCTCGACGGAGTCGTCGTCCGGCTTCAGGGTGACCTGACGGCCGCGCTCGGTGTCTTCCACCTTGACCACGCCGGCAAACTCCGCGATCGGAGCCTCGCCCTTCGGGGTACGGGCTTCGAAAAGCTCGGTGACACGCGGAAGACCCTGGGTGATATCGGAAGCGGAAGCGACGCCGCCGGAGTGGAAGGAACGCAGCGTCAGCTGGGTACCAGGCTCACCGATGGACTGTGCTGCCACGATGCCGACGGCCTCGCCGACGTCCACCAGCTTGTTGGTGGCCAGGGACCAGCCGTAGCACTTGGCGCACACGCCACGCTTGGATTCGCAGGTCAGCACGGAACGGGCCTTGACCTCTTCCACGCCGTGGGCAACGAGATCGTTGAGCACGTCCATGGACAGGGCGTCGCCGGCCTTGTACAGCACGGTCTCGCCGTTGGCCGGGTCGATGACGTCGGCCGCGAGCAGACGGGAGTACGGGCCACCGTCGGCGGCCTTGACCAGGTGCAGGTTGCCTTCGGCATCGCGTTCGCCGACCTTCATGGTCAGGCCGCGCTTGGTGCCGCAGTCCTCCTCGCGCACGATCACGTCCTGGGAGACGTCCACCAGACGACGGGTCAGGTAGCCAGACTCTGCGGTACGCAGTGCGGTATCGGCCAGACCCTTACGCGCGCCGTGCTGGGAGATGAAGTATTCCAGCACGGACAGGCCCTTACGGTAGTTGGACTTGACCGGTCGAGGAATGATCTCGCCCTTCGGGTTTGCCACCAGGCCTCGCATACCTGCGATCTGGTTGATCTGCATCATGTTTCCTCGTGCACCGGACTGCACGATGATGGCCAGGTTGTTCTTGGAATCGAAGTGTTCCTCAACCGCCTCGGAGACCTCGCTGGTGCACTTGGTCCACAGGTCGACCAGTTCCTGACGACGCTCCTCTTCGGTGAGCATACCGATTTCGTAGTTCTCGTTAACCTTGTCGGCTTCGCCTTCGTACTTTTCGATGTACTCGTCCAGTTCCGGCGGCTGGATAACGTCGGAGAACGCGAAGGACACGCCGGACCACGGTGCGCGGGTGAAGCCCAGATCCTTCAGGGCGTCCAGCGTCACGGCCACCTGAGCGGTGGAGTAACGGGTCGCGATGTCGTCGACGATCTTGCTCAGACGCTTCTTCGGCGCCTGCTCGTTGACGAACGGGTAGTCGACCGGCAAGGTGCCGTTGAACAGGATACGGCCGTAGGAGGTGGCGAACAGGACGGAGCCGTCATGGAAACGCTCCTCCTTGACCACGTCCGGGCTGCCCGGTTCCGGATCGACGACCTTGACCTCGCCCGGCTCCCAGTCCTTCGGCAGCACGAAGTCCTGCGGAAGGCGGATGAGCACCTTGGCCTGCATGTCGATCTCGTGCTTGTCGAGCGCCATTTCGGCCTCTTCCAGCGAGGAGAACACGCGGCCCTGGCCCTTGGCGCCGTCGATGACGGTGGTCAGGTAATACAGACCGAGGATCATGTCCTGGCTCGGCATGGTCACGGTGTGGCCGTCTGCCGGCTTCAGGATGTTGTCGGAAGCCATCATCAGGGAACGGGCCTCAGCCTGGGCTTCGGCGGACAGCGGCAGGTGGACTGCCATCTGATCGCCATCGAAGTCGGCGTTGAATGCGGCGCAGGCAAGCGGCGGCAG